>ODAI013392350.1_pt1 | contig 57033 bp, 53 predicted proteins | sample 1539321 | NCBI WGS metagenome assembly ODAI01 (sample SAMN02144231, study PRJEB22623) | gut metagenome | biome: sheep rumen | host: Ovis aries | place: New Zealand | reverse complement strand
GTCTGAATTGTGTAATCCCAACGGGCACAATCGCTATTGAAAGCAAACAATCTCCAAAAGATGTTAAATCTTTTAGGGTCCTTTCTAATTCAACTCCGTCGTTATATCCGGGGCACAACACAATTTGAGCGTGGAATGGTATATCATTTTCCTTAAACCACGTTAAATTTTCCATTATTTTTGAAGCATTGGGATTCCTGAGCATTTTTTTTCTTAATTTAGGGTTTGTAGTATGAACTGATATGTAAAAAGGTCCTAAATGCAACTGTGATATACGTTTTTTATCTTGCTCCGTAAGGTTTGTTGTAGTAATATAGGTTCCCTGCAAATATGATAATCTGTAATCATCATCTTTTATATATAAAGTGTCTCTCAACCCTTTTGGCTGTTGTGATACAAAACAAAAAATGCAATTATTTTTGCAAGGTTTTATTTTATCAAATACTGCGCTTTCAAAAACTATTCCCAGCTCATCATCATAATCTTTTTCCAGTTCGATTTCTTCTATATCACCATTAGGTTTTTCTACCTCTATTGTAATAATTTCACTCTTACAAAAATAGTTAAAATCTATCATGTCTTCCATGTCTTCGCCATCAATTGACAGAATAACATCACCTTTTGTTATACCTAATTCTTCTGCTATTGAGCCTTCTAAAACACTGTTAACTATTGCCGGCATGTTCTAAACCTTCCAGTAGTAATATAAAATTTTTGTATTCACAAATTAAATTATCAAAAACCATCTTTGTATAAAAAGGTAAATCTTTAAATGCCATTGAATTTTTTGTTTCCGCAATTATACTTTCTGATTTCAGCTTCAAATCGCTAAACATTTTTTCACGCTCATTTTGTTCTAAAATATTTGCACAAACAACTTTTATTCTCGCCATAGGTAAAAAATGGACAGGGTTTTCTAACGGAGGCTCCATTATTAAATGTAATAATTCTTCTTTTCCTTCACTTGATATAGAATAAAATGTTGAAGGTCTGCCTCCTTCTGAGATTGTTTTTTGAGTTTTTAAAAACCCCTTTTTTTCCAATCGAATTAATGCCGGTTTAATTGTTCCGAAACTCGGTGTAGTAAGCATGGAAAAATCGCCTAAAATTTCTTTTAATACGCCATACATTGTTAAAACTTTTTTTGATAACTCAAATAAAATTAATAATTCTATCATATGTTAATTATATCATATCGATACAATTTTTTACAAACAGGCAATTTCTTTTTATAAAAATACTTTATATATATAAAACAAGGACTATTAGGAGTTGATATTATGATAAATTCGATTTCTTTACACAATGCAGCAGAATACACTGAAAAAGTCACAAACTCGGTTAAAGAAGAAAAATCAAAATACAATAAAAAACACACAAATAAAAATAGTAATACTGATAGCTATCAAAGTTCAAACCGTCCAGTTAACATAAAAAGAGCTCTTGCAGAAAATGATAGGCTAACATATACGGAACCGACAAAAATATTAGGTATAACCCTAAGGGATGGTTTTTATACTTACAAAGCCAACGGAAAAGAAAGTATAGGTGATATAAAAAAGAAATTTGGTATTCCTGATAAAGCTATAGAAAAAATGAATAATTATATTAAAGACGATGGTTTTGTTCCTGATAAAGATAAAGAAATTTATTTTCAATTTGAATAATATCTATTGTTTATGATGGTATTCAAGAACAATCTGAGCTTTCACGCTATCAGCTTCATATGATTGCGGAAGCGGTTGGTATGGAGCACCTGACTTAACAGCTTTTAATACCGATTCGTTTGCATTCGGACAATTTGTGCCGACTATTTGTGTTTCAGAAATCGAGCCGTCTCTGTGAACCCTGAATTGAACAGTGACTTCATAATCCTGATTTGCCTTATACGGAGTCCAATGTCTGTGAACTTCGGCAGGAAGATATCTAAAATATTCCGTCAAATTTTTAATTTCTCTCATACCTTGCGGTATCGTTTTTTCAACTTGCTGGACATTTCTTTTCTCATTTTGAAATGGATTTTTATCAACATTTTTGGGTACGTATTCAAATGCAAAAGCTGTTATAGAAATACAAAGAGCTGATGCCAAAATTAGTGTCTTTTTCATACTATTGTCCTTTTTTATCTTACATATATTCTCGGTAATCTGACTTTTAATCTGCATGTTAGTTCATAATTAATAGTATGTAATATTTCCGCCCAATTATCAAGTGGTAAATCTTTATCATCCAGTAAAGTTATTACATCACCGACTTCAGCGTCAGTATCACCCAAATCAAACATCATTTGATCCATAGTAATATTACCGATTTGGCGAACTTTTTTCCCGTTCACAATTCCATATATTTTATTTGATAACCCTCTGGATACCCCGTCAGCATATCCGATAGGAATAGTAGCAACTTTAGTCGGTTCGTATGCAATAAAAGTATGTGCATAACTTACACCTTCTCCTGGTAAAACAGTATGTATATTTGTAATACGTCCTTTCAACCCCAGAATCTGTTTTAATTTAGGTTTATTCGAGGTATTTGCAGGTAAATCAGGGTACAAACCGTATAATGAAATTCCGACTCTTACCATGTTTGATTTAATATCATACGCAAATGTAGCTGCAGTATTTTGAATATGAATTAAAAGTCCTTTTGTATCAATATTATCAATTACACTATTCCATCTTTCTATTTGTTTTTGAGTTTCAATCGGTTCTTCCGCTGCAGCAAGGTGGGTAAAAACACCCTCAAAGTTAAGATAATCGGCATTACGAACTTTTTTGATATAGTTTACTCCGTCCTCAATTCTTACGCCGATTCTATTCATGCCGGTATCAAGTTTTACGTGAACACTCGGTTTGATTCCTGTCCTTTCATAAACATCCTTACATGCTTCTAAGTGTTCGTTATTAAATATAGAAAAAGCTATATCATTTCTTGCCGCTGTTTCGACAGCCCAAGTTGGTATTGCACCGACTACAAGAATCGGAGCTTTAATTTTAACGTTACGTAAATCGAGTCCTTCATCTACAGAGGAAACCCCAAACATATCAACGCCTGAAGCAAGCATAGTTTGAGCAATCATTTGAGCGCCATGTCCGTACGCATCAGCTTTAACGATTCCCAAAAATTTTTTATTTTTAGGAATAACTTTTCTAATTTCTGTAATATTTTCTGCAAGTGATTCAAGATTAATCTCGACCCACGCATCTTTGTGCGTATTAACGTTTGACTGTCTTATATTTTTCATTTTTCTCTTTCCTTCCACTCTCCCAATGGAAAGGGGTATGCTTGTTTTAGATTAACTCACCATTCAGATACCAAGTCCTTGCGTTGGTAATTTTAACGTTTACAAATTCCCCTGTTAAATCTCTGTCACAAGGTATATGAACGATTTTGTTGTTTCGTGTTCTTCCTGTTATAACTTTATCACCGTTTTTGCGAACCTCAAAATTTTCTACCAGAACTTCCATTTCCCGACCTAAGTACTTTTTATTGGAAGCAAGACAGCAGGCTCTGTTATGTTCATTAAGTCTTGCAAGACGTTCTGTTTTTACTTCTTCCGGAATATATAAATCAACCCATTTTGCAGCAACTGTTTTTTCTCGCGGTGAATATGCCGCAGTATTAGAGTAATCTAATTCAAGTTCGGTCATAGCTTTTAAAGTATTTTCAAATTGTTCTTCTGTTTCTCCCGGAAATCCCGCTATGAAATCGCTCGTAATGGTCACATCTTTGACTCGTGAACGTATATGATCGCAAATCTTTTTATATGTTGCATAATCATATCTTCTGTTCATTTTCTTTAAGACATAATCATCACCTGACTGCATAGGAATATGAAAATACTCGCAAACTTTATCCAGTTCAATTACTGTATCTATAACTTCATCAGTAATATCAGTAGGATAATTTGTTACAAATCTTACCCTGAATTTTCCTTCTATTGCATTTATTTTTCTTAAAAGCCAAGCTAAATTTTGACCATCCGGCAAATCTTTCCCGAAAGAATCCACATTTTGTCCGAGAAGAGTAATCTCTTTAAACCCTTCGGATAAAGCTCTTTTTACTTCCGCTAAGATTAATTCAGGTTTTCTTGAGCGCTCACGACCTCTGGTATACGGAACAATACAGTATGTGCAGAAGTTATTACATCCTTCCATAATCGGAATCCAAGCGTTAACCCCTTTTACACGATTTATTTGTATATCAGATTCTTCATAAGGTTTCTCATCTATAGATACAATCTTTTCACCTTGCTCAATTCTTTTTACAAGATTTGGCAGTTCATAAAGTCTTTGAGTTCCCAGTACTAAATCTACATACGGAGCTCTTTTTAATATTGATTTACCACCTTGCTGAGCTACACAACCCGCAAAAACAATTTTTAAATTCGGATTTGATTTTTTTTGCTTACCCCAAACACCGATCTGACTATATGCTTTATCTTCTGATAATTGACGGATAGAACACGTATTAATGATAAGCATATCAGCTTCTTTCGAATTCTCCGTTTGAGTATAGCCGATATGTTCAAGCATTCCGTACATTCTCTCAGCATCAGACTTATTCATTTGACATCCGAGAGTTTCTATATAAACCTTTTTATTCTCCATTTTATACTCCTTTAAATCTATTTTAATATAAAAATACGAGTAAATTTATGATATTTATAAAAGGTTATTATAGTAAAAAATCTTTGCCTTACTAAATTGCAGGTCGAATTATTCTTCTCCAAACGGTGTTAACTTGTATCCTACGTTGGTTACAGTATGTAAATACTTGGGTTTTTTTGAATCAGGTTCTATTTTATTTCTTAATGCTCCAACATGAACCCTTAGCATTCTAACATCCTCATCGCTTGAATACCCCCAAACTTCTTCAAGTAATGTTGCAAGTGTTACCGATTTATTAAAATGCTGCATTAGACAGTATAATATCTCAAATTCTGTCGGAGTTAGTTTAATTTTTTTATTCAATATAACAGTTTCTAATGTATCAGGTAAAATCTCTATATCTCCGGCATCAAGAATCTCTGAAGAAGCAAGTGTTTCTACCGGAGGCTGATTTCTTCTTAGCAGAACTCTTATTCTTAGGAGTACTTCCTGAATATCAAAAGGTTTAACGAGATAATCATCCGCGCCGCTGTCAAATCCGCTTGTCTTATCGCCAATAGTTCCTTTTGCCGTTAACATAAGAATCGGAACATTGATTTTTGCCTGACGGATATTTTTACAAACATCAAATCCGTTCATTTTTGGCATCATTACATCAAGAAGAATTAAATCATACTTGTTATTCAAAGCTTTATTTAAACCGTCCATACCGTTACAAGCCGTATCTGTAAAATAACCGCTTGAGGATATATCAAATTCTAGCAAATCTCTGATTTCTGTATCATCATCTACAATTAAAATTCTTTTCTTTTCGGTCATGCAATTACCCCTTAAAAATATCTTACTTTTTAAATTAGCCCTGATGCGGATTATGTATATACAATATCTTTATTATACTAATTTTAAAAGAAGCCGTACATGTTTGCAATAGACATTTATAAAAAAATTATAAAAATTTTGATATATGTAAAATATACTTTATTGTAAATTATCTATCAAAGTAGAAAATATAAGTATGTTAGATAATAAGAGATTAAAAAATTTAGGTATTAACATTAAAAGTGAACGCTTGAGAAAGAACATCTCGCAAGAAAGGCTTGCCGAGTTGACGAACATTTCAAGAAATTCTGTCAGTTTAATAGAAACCGGCAAGATTAACCCTACTGTATTAAAGGTTCTTGATATTGCAAGTGTACTTGGTACAGACTTAAATGCACTGACAAAGGATATATAATTTTGCCAGAAGTAAGTAGAAGAGCATCCGCAGGGATATTTGTACGCAGTTTGTAAGATGATAGTTGTGTGTTATATAGATAAGCATTACGCATAGTATGTGTTAATTGTTTATGTGGTATGAGATTCTATATCTTGCGGTGTATTTATTGCTATGTATCTTCTCTAAATTGTTAATATATGCTATTATTTAAATAACAAATTCTAAAAGGGGGAAGAGCATGCAGGTTTCAAAGCGTTTGGTTGTGAAAAAAGAAATACCTATTGATACATCAAAAGAATTTGACTTAATAAAGTCAATGGATGTAGCAATGGCTGATTATTACTGCAAAAGCGGTAATTTAGAAGTTGGTCTAAAAAAATACAGAGAAGCTCTTCCGAAAATTATTGATGATAATGAGCGTTCCATAGTTGTCAATAAATTTCTGAATTATTCCATGAACTATGCTCAAAAATTAATGAATGAAAAAAAGTATATAGAGGCGATGGAAGAATACAGAAAAATGATTGAATTTCAGGGATTTCCGATAACTATATATAAAAATATAGGACTTTGCATGAAAAATATCGGGAATGCCGATATGGCAATAAAATTCCTAAAACATTTTGAAGAGATTTCTCCTGATAAAGAGGATGTATATATTTATCTGGGTGATCTTGTGTATGCAGATATAAAAGATAATAAAAAAGCTATAGAATATTACGAAAAAGCGCTTGAAAAATATCCTAATAACTTTACGATATACAATATGCTCGGTCACTTGTACTCAACGTGTTATCAAGATAAATATAAAGAGAAACAAATCGGATATTTACGCAAAGCGTTTGAACTTGCACCAAGTAACAGAATTGTTGTTAAAAATTTGGCTTATGTATACGGAAAATTTGATGAAGAAGCTAATGCAGATGAGATGTATCAAAAACTTATGTATTTAAATCCGACCCATTCTGATTTACATGCTTATGGTGCATACCTTGTTAAACATAAAAGATTCTCTGAAGGTTTTAAATTTTTGCAACACAGATTTCTAAAAGAAGATTTAGGGAATGTTGCTTTTCCGGAGCTTCTAAAAACCAAAAAGAAAAAGTGGAATATGAAGATAGACATAACTAATAAAACAATTCTCGTGCACTTTGAACAAGGTTTTGGCGATTCTATAATGTTTGCAAGATTTATAGATGAAATGAAAAAAAGATGCAAAGAAGTAATGTTAGTAGTCCAGAAACCTCTTATAGATCTTATGAAAGACTCTAAATTGGGTATAGATATTTATTCTGAAGATGATATTCCGAATTTGAAATATGATTACTGGATACCAATGATGGATTTACCGATTGTTTGTGAAACAAGACCGGATACAATTCCGTTTGCACAAGGGTATTTAAAAGTTCCTAAGACAAAAGTAAATGCGTATAAAAAACAATACATTAACGAAAATGACAAAATCAAGATTGGGATTGCTTATGAAGGAACAATGGCAAGTAAGGAAACCAACAGAGATATTCCGTTAGATTATTTGTATCCGCTAATGCGTATGCCTGATGTTGAGGTATACAGTTTCCAAGTTGATGATTTAACCCGTCAAATGGATAGAGTACCTGCTGATGCAACTTTAATAAGACTTGGTAGAACATTTAAAAACTGGGAAGATACAGCCTGTGCAATGAATTGTATGGATTTGATGGTTACTACAGATAACGGTGTTATGAACCTTGCAGGTGCACTGGGAATCAAAACATTCGGTATATTTAACAGGATAACTGAGTGGAGATGGTTTAAAACAGATGGCGAAGATATTGCTTGGTACAAGAGTATTAAGCCGTTCCAATGTCCAACATCAGATGATTGGGATACACCTGTAAATAAAATTATAGAAGAACTTGATAAAATTCGTTGTAAAAAAATAGCAGAAAAAATTAAAAAGAAAAGTTTATAAAAATGGTAACAAATTTTGATTTTTTAAAAAAAGCCGATAAGAATTTATATGAGATTATAAATGATGCAGAAAGATTATATCGAGGCGAATTTTTCGAGCAATGCATGACGCAAACCAGAAGGTTTGGAGAAATAGTATGCAAAAATGTACTCGGTTCAAGGTGCACAACAGAAGTAACTTTTGATGCTATGCTTGCAACCTTAAAAGATTGTACCTTGGGGAGTTCTAAAGAAGCAGAGGAATTTGTTGAAGATTTATATTTTTTAAAAAAACATGGTAATAATGCAACTCATTCGGTAACGGTAAAACAGGACGGTCTGGAGGCGTTGGAATGTCTAAAAAGAGCTTTTGAAATTGCGGTTAACTATTGTGTATATTCCTGCAATGCAGACAGACGAATCTTAAAACTTAATTATGATATAAATTTGTTAATAATAGAAAAAAAATCCGGAAAAACGCTATCCGAAAAATATGCAGAAGGGCAAGTTAAAGAAAAAAAGAAAGCAAAAAATGTAAAGCAAAAGCCTCAGTATTGTTCCGTAAAATCTAAGCCGCAGGGGAAAAAACATTCGTACTTTTGGCATTTTGTAGGATTTTCTGCTATCATATCCGCAATTTGTTTGATAGTTCTGGCTCTTATATAACGTAATACAAATATGTAAAATAATTATTTATGTTTTTGTTGCAGATCTGCCCGTTATAAATTATGTAGTAAAAAAAGACAATTATTGTTTGATTTTGTCTTGACTTTTTTAAATATATAATTAATCCTCTAAATAGATGTGGTTAAAACATCATATATCCTTCATAATACATATGTGAGAATATATTATGCCCTTTAGATACCGATTACAAAAAGTTCTGGATTTTCGTATACGAAAAAAAGAAGCTCAGCTGATAGTTGTACAAAAAGCACAGCAAGCTGTATTCGAAGCAGAGGAACGAATTCGTCAGAATGAGGCAGAAATTCAACAAACTATCCAAAACAAAAAAACTGCTGATTTCAGAATGATGGAATATTATGACAATTACCTTCATCATCTCTGGGACAAAGCAGAAGCGTTAGAACAAGAAAAACAGCGTTTGCAAGCTATTCTGGATGAAGAAAACCAAAAACTTGTACAATGCGAACAGGAAGTTAAAGTTGTAGAAAAACACAAAGAAAAACAGCGAGAAGCATATATTGAAGAAGAAAAAAAAGCGGAACTAAAACAATTTTCAGAAATAGGTGTACAAAGATTCTTCATAAGAGCAAGAGAAGAAGCTGAAGAACAAGAACTTCTCGCAGAAATGCAAAGATTGGAACAAGAATAAACAGGAAAGTCTATTATGAATATTGAACAAACAAAATCTTTAACAGCCGGTAAAATAAGCACTAAATCTTCACAAGGAACAAGTGCTGCAAATACTGATATAAAATTTGCAGATGAACTTAAAAAAGCAGATAAATCTAATACGACACCTGCTAAAGAAGATTCTGTAAAAAAAACTGAAGATAAGAATCCGGAAACAAAAAAACAAGAAACGTTAAATGCGGAACAAGAAACAGAAGTGGATAACGCAATCGATGGACTGCAAGATGTCTTTGACGAATTAAACAAAGTCAATCAAAAAGATGATATGGAAGAAAATTTGGTAAAGAGTTTTGGAAAGTCTGTCGATAAAAAAGATAAGATAGAGGATTTTGGCTTGATTGACAATAATATGAACATTCAAGAACCCAAAGATAAAATAAATTTAGAGATGGGTGCAAATATGAATTTTAACAGTAACGGGGAGCCGTTTGCAGAATTTGTTAACCCTGAAAAAACAAAAAATAATCTTAAAACAACGGCTAAGGACGTAGCGGAAGAAAAAGCTATAATGTCAACAATGGAAGAAAATATAGCTATAGCAAATAAAAATATGGCTATAGCAAAGACAAAAACTGTTGAAAATGAACAAGGTATACATAAAGTTGACAAGAAAACAAATCTTGTTGTAGATACTATTGTCAGTTACGAAAAAGTAATAATGGACAAAGCAGATGTGGAATTTTTCACTAACCTTGTTGAAAACGGCGTTGTTGATATGACAGAGGTAAAAGGTGCAGAAAAATCTTCTCAGGTTTCCAAGACATTAGCGGATTTACTTGCTAAAGCAATGAATGATAATAAACCTGTAAGAATAGATTTTGACAATAACATTTCTGTCATTATAAAAATAGATAGAGCAGGAAAAATATCCGCAGATTTTCTTCCGAGCTCTCAAGTTGCAGAAGCTTATTTAAAAGAAAATTTACCGCTTCTAAGACAGAAATTTGAAGATAATAATCTTGAATACAACGAATTAAATCAAAGACAAAGAAAACAAGAAAACCAAGATAACAGAAAGAAGGGCCGCAAAGATGAATGATTTGTACACAACTGCGATTAACACCCAAAAAGCTACAAACCAGTGGATGGACATTCTTGCAGAAAACATGACAAATGTCTATACTCCGGGTTACAGAGAAAATAAAGTAACGTTTAAAACTTTTTTAGGCGGTGCTGTTATTGATAATAATATAAAAAATCAGGATCAGGGTAAATCTACTCCCGGAACTTCAAGTGAAAATTTATTTTTTGAAGGCAAAGGTTTTTTCATGCTAAGAACACCGGAAGGAAATGTTTCCTATACACGTTTAGGTGAATTTACATTTGACGGAGAAGGTGTATACAGAGCAAAAAGCGGAGCAACTGTTCAAGGATATATATTGAATGATAAAGGCGAAATTATGTCAGGAACAAAATCTATAAGTGCAGACTTGTATGAAGAGACTGCTCTAAAAGGCGGAGCATTAAGTATTCCTACTACCAACATTAAATTATGGATAGATCCAAACAACGGTAAATTCTTAGGAAAATATGATGAATATGAAATTAAAAACGACGGAACAATATACGGTAAAGCTGATGGCGGCAATCGCTCAGTTCCGTTATATAAAATAGCAACTGCAAATTTTCATAATCCGAACGGGTTATTTGATATAGGTGACGGTAATTTTATAGAAACTCCGGAATCAGGAAAACCTGTTGTCGGCAGGGGCGAAATTCGCTCAGGGTTGTTAGAACAGGCAAACACAGATTTTAAAGCAAACATTGCAAACTATCAGGAAGCTAAAGTTCAGATGGAGCTTGTTAACGCGTTAATTAAATCTAATAAACAGCTCTTACAGTCAGCAATGGAAATGGCAACACAATAAAATAATAATTAAAATACAATTTTTCATATTAGTTAAACTCCGTTTAAGGGAATTAAGGGATATCTTTAATTCCTTTTTATTTTAGACAATAAATGAAACAAAATAAGTCATTTGTCGCATTTATGTAACTTATTAGTTGGTATGTATAACAATGAAAAGACTTGTTTTTTGTAGAGTTATTGCCTTCCTTGTATATTAGGTTTTAATATTAGCAAAAATAATTTTTATGGTTTTTATTATTTTTGTAAGGAGAAATTGTATGGTCAAAATTATAAAAGTAACTGAAAACTTATTCCCAAAAATCAGAAAAATTGAAAACAAATATAATACTGATGTAATCAATTCAGAATTAACTACAATAATACCTTTATCAGCCTCTGCAGCAATAACAGCAAGCATGATGTCGGATAAATGTAAAAACTTTTTTAAAACATTGGATCATAATTATTTTCAACTTAAGACCAATAAAGAAACAGGTTTTCCTTATGAACCGGATATTTTTCAGAAAACAAGCGCAAACCATCTATTTCTCGGGGATGATGTTATTGTAACAGCACCAACAGGAACAGGAAAAACCGCAATAGCGGAATATATAATGACAAAAAATCTTAACGAGGCAAAAAGGACTTTTTATACAACTCCGCTTAAAGCATTGAGTAATGAAAAGTTCAGAGATTTTTCAAATATATACGGTGAATCTAACGTAGGTTTACTAACCGGTGATACGAAAATTAATACAAATGCTCCTATTGTCGTTATGACAACAGAAGTGTATAGAAACATGGCAACGTCAGCTTATTTTGATAAAAACAGACAGCTTCCGGATGATTTAAAAACTGTTATATTTGATGAATTACAGTATTTAGGAGACGTAGACAGAGGCGGTGTATGGGAAACTTCCATAATGCTTACCCCTCCGTCAGTGCAAATGTTATCTCTTTCCGCTACAGCAAAGAATGCTTCGGATATAAATAATTGGATAAGTAAAATCAGAGGAGAAAAAAGTATTAATGCACTAATTGACGGTAATTATCATACTAACCCCTCAAATAAGCCAAGGTGTGTATGGGTAGATGTCCCCTCGCAAAACCGACACGTGCCTCTGGATATTAAACTTGAACATGTTCAAGCGGATAGCGGTAAAAAAAGTAACAACAGAAATGCAAAGAAAAAGTTTTCTGATGATTTCCAAAATTCAATAAGTGCTAAAACGGGGCTTTCTACTTATAAAACAATAACTCAAAAATTGCGAACTAATGATAAGCTGCCTGCAATATTTTTTATTTTTTCAAGAAAAGACAGCAGAGGACTGTTAAAATATTTTGAAGAATACGGCGAAACACTGACTACAAAAGACGAACAGAAAGAAATTTCAGAGGTTATTAAAAAATATGAAAATAATAATAGATATTTAGGCGAAAGTCTCAATATTCAGGCAATGTTGAAGGGTTATGCAATCCATAATGCAGGAATGCTTCCTGTGCAAAAAGAATTAATAGAAGAGTTATTTCAAAAAAAATTATTAAAAATCGCTATCGCTACTGAAACTCTTTCTGCAGGAATTAATATGCCGGCTAAAACAACGATTATTACTTCTGTGAGAAAACCTTCTTCTACGTCAGATGAATTGAATGATGGGAAACGTAATTTAACCCCTAATGAATTTCACCAAATGGCAGGAAGAGCAGGAAGACGCGGAATTGATACGCATGGTTATTGCTATCCGCTTAGCTGTAATACAGAGCAGGCACGTGTGTTTGACGAACTTAAAAAATCAACCTCTAACGATTTAATTAGTAATTTTAAATTCGATTTTGCTTTTGTTGCAAATTATATGTCGCAATTTGAAGGAATGGATGAAGTAAGAGATTTTATTTCTAAAACCTTTTATGCTCAAGGCGATGTAAATAAAGGAAAAGACTTGTTTAAAGAATTTAAAGTAAAAAGAAATATTTTAAGAGAAAACGGGTTCATAAACGGGAAAGATTTAACTCTAAAAGGCGAATTACTAAGACATATAAACGGATATGAACAAATACCTGTAATAAACTTTATCGGTAATAAATATTTAGATGGTTTAGATACAATTCAATTAGCTGCTATTGTAAGCGGTATGGCAAATATAGAGTATAAAAATGCGATGAGGGCAAAAGAAAATATATTTGGGATGAATAATGAAGATGATGTTATAAAAATCAAGGCAGATGAACTAAATGACGAGGTTATGCAATATTCCGATAATATTGCTGAAATAAATCCAAATATTAAGCTCGGAGTTAATGATAAGGCTATAAATCATATTTATGAATGGGCAAAATTAAACTCCCAAAATAAAAACAGTGTAGAAAATTGGAAATCACTTTATAAAGGAGAATTAAAAGAAACAATTCGAGATGAAGGTTCTTTATTTAAAGAAATTGTTATGACTGTGGATTTAGCGAAACAAATGATAAGTATATGTGAAGCAGGTGTTCAATATGCTGAAAGTGATACAGATAAAAATTATTATAAAAACTTAAAAAATAAACTTTACGATGTTATAACTTTGCTTCAAAAAGAGCCTGTAATTGAAAATTAAGAAAGCTGTTTTATGATATAATCTATTTATGAGATTAAAAAGATTAGGGCTGAAAAAATATAGAAATTGCGATAATGTGGAGCTCTGTTTCCCTACTCGCAAAACTTTGATTATAGGAAAAAATGCTCAAGGTAAAACAAATATCTTAGAGAGTATTTTTTTTCTTTCAGATTTAAAGAGCCCCAGAACTTCTACTATTGCGGATTTAATAAAGTTCCACTCTTCAGAATTTGAAATAAATGCTCAAGTTGAGAAAAATGAAACTGATATTGAGCTTGATTATATGTATACAGCAGATAAAAAAAGAGAACTAAAGGTTAATAAAGTTAAAACTACGCCAAAAAATTTTAAATCAATAGTAAAGACTGTTTTATTTTCAACAAAGGATATGCTTTTATTAAGAGGCTCCCCCGAAGACAGACGAAATTGGCTTGATAGAGCTATTACACAGATCTATCCTGCTTATGATGAAAGGTTATCAAAATATGATAAAATCAGGATTCAAAAAAATAATCTCTTAAAAAATGAAATTATAGACGAAACGCTATATGATATTTATAATGAACAACTTGTAATAACAGGTGCCAATATTATATTTTTAAGAAAAAAATTTCTAAAAGAACTCGAGAGAATTGCAACAGAAAAACATAGAGTAATAAGCGAATCAGAAGACTTTACAATAAATTACAGCTGTCCGAAAAATGAAGTAGAAGACATATCAGAATTTTTAAAGCAAGAATTAATTAACAGAAGAAAAGAAGAATTTGCACGCAGACAATCTTGCGTAGGACCGCACAGAGATGATATTGAATTTTATATAAACGGCGCAGATGCAACAAAATTTGCCTCTCAAGGTCAGCAAAGAACAGTTGTCCTTTCATTAAAACTATCAGAATTAGAAATAATAAAAGAAAAAACGGGATTTTATCCAATTTTACTATTGGATGATGTATTAGCAGAACTTGATGATAAACGTCAAAATTATTTATTAAAATCAATTGACAAAAATACTCAAACAATAATAACATCTGTTGATACAATATTATTTGAACAAGAATTTTTAAAAGATGTTACAATATATAATATTGAAAACGGAACTGTAAAAAATCAGGTACAAGTATAAGGAGAAATATATGATACTGGTAACGGGCGGAGCCGGATATATCGGAAGTCATTTAGTTATGGCTTTATTAGAAAAAGGTGAGGATGTTATAATTTTTGACAGTCTTGAATTAGGTCATATAGAAACGGTAGAAACTCTAAAAAAATACGGAAATCTGAAATTCATAAAAGGTAACTTGAAAAATCTTGATGATATACGCGGTGTATTTATGTCAAATAAAAATATAGAGGCTGTTGTTCATTTTGCAGCGTATTCACAAGTGGCCGAGAGTGTAAAAAATCCTCAGAAGTATTATTATAATAATGTATACGGAACTTTGAACCTGCTAAATGCAATGCTTGAATTCGGTGTAAAAAGAATAGTATTTTCTTCAACTGCTGCAACATATGGTGAACCTGTTTATACACCAATAGATGAACAACATTCTCAAAATCCGATAAATCCGTATGGAATGTCTAAATTATTTGTAGAAAGAATTATGGATGATTATGATAAAGCATACGGTTTAAAATCTGTTCGTCTGAGATATTTTAATGTCGCAGGAGCAGATTCCAAATCCAGAATCGGAGAATGGCATGATCCTGAAACTCACTTAATTCCAAATGTATTAAAAGCAACAAAAGATAAAACTTTTAAAATGTACGGAACGGATTATGATACAAAAGACGGAACGTGTATCAGAGATTATATTAACGTAGAAGATTTAGCAGAAGCTCATATTAAAGCCCTTGAATATTTGCAAAACGGTGGTGATACAAATTTCTTTAACTTAGGAACAAAAAGCGGAAATAGTGTAAAAGAAGTATTTGCAATTTGCGAAACCGTAAAGGGAACTGACATCCCGCTTGAATTATGTCCTCGCAGAGAAGGTGATCCTGCTGTTCTTGTTGCTGATAATACAAAAGCTCAAAATGTTTTAAATTGGACTCCGAAAAATAATTTGGAATATAGTATAAAAACGGCTTTTGAGTGGGAAAAAGTATTTAATTAGAAGCAATTATATGCCGGTTATAACAAAACTTTTCTCCCTCCGAAGATGAATACGTATTTTATACGGCAAAATTAATTATAATTTATTGTAATTCCGCAGACGTTTCCGTCTGTATCAATCTCAATTACCATAAATGTGGAGCCGGATTCAGGGTTATAAATAGTTACAGATAAATTATATTGACTGTAATGGATCATTTTATATTTTTTATTATCTGCATATTGATATAATACGACAGTATCAATACTCTTTTTATCAGGTTTTGTAATAATAGCTGCTTTTACGTGCCCTGATTGATCTTTATAACGTGTTTCTATATTCCCGTCAAATTGGTTAATTCCACCATCTTCTATATCCCACTGCTCTGAAAAAATGAACTTTTCAATCGCGGAAACAACATTTATAGGATTCTTGAACTCTTGTTTTGGAAAAACGTTACTAAAAGATTGAAGTCTTATCCTATTATTATTTCTGTCAACTTGGACAAGAGCAACTGTGTTTCCGTCATTATCTTTATATTTTATATTTTGTACATTTTGTTCTTGAATATTCGGGAATGTAGAAGATTTAAAACTTGATAAACAAAATAAATCTTCATATGTATCCGGATTTATGTCGATGTTATTTAAATAATTTAAAAATTCACTTGCTGTATCATTGATAAATTTATCATACAAATTATTACAATAATCTCTTTTATCTAACTCGGAAATTACACTATTAACTGCACTGTTAACATCTAAATTATCGTAATATTTGTTTTCAATACTAAACAGGTCAGTCTTTGCCAAATCAGCCATTAAGCACTCCTAAATTATTCTTAATACTACGCCTCTGCTTTTATTTACTAATCAACTAAAATAGTTTCTTTTGATATATCTATTAACGGCAATAATTTTAAAAACTTTAGGAAAAATTAAAAATTTTATACAAATTGTTACATATTTTAATAAATGAGTAATTTTTGTAAAGATTTGTAAATTTTATAAAAAAATAAAAAAAAAACTAGCAAAAAAAGTTTTTACGTTTTTTAATGCATGTATGTAGGTATAAAAAATTACGTTAAAAAGGAGTATATACGTATGAACATTATGAAGACAAACATGTTGTTATTAGACAACAAAATTATGAAAGAAGAAGGTGAAAAGCAAACACAAACAGTTAGTTTAGCACCGGTTAATTCTAAAGAACAATCATTATCAGGAATGAGAGCTTTGATGTTTCAAGGCATGAAAAACTTAATGGCAGACCCTGAATTAGCTCAAGAAGTCGGTGTAAATGGCGGAAATGACGGTAATGTAAATGAAAATAATGATGCTGCAAAAAAATATGTTGCACCATTTTCTTCAAATATATCATTCCAAAGTCACAAAATGAGAAACGTAGCTGCAGCTGCAATGTTGGCTTTAGCAACATTAACCTCTTGTGAAAAATATGTTGTAAACCAACCGCCTGCTGAAAATAAAACAGAAGTTACAGTAACAGTGACTAATCAAAACGAAATGGCGGCATTTATAAGCATGATGCAAAACTACTTTACACAAGCATTATTGCAAGGTCAAATGAACTATGAGTTATGGCAAAAGTACATGGAAGATACAGAAGCATGGCGTAAACAAGTAGATTCAAAATTTGATAGTATTGCTTTAATCCTTAAAGCAATCGAAGGTCAAATGATTGATGCTAACGGAAAACTTGATGAAAGCAATGCAATCACACAAACAATTCTTACAATGTTAGAAAATAAAGGTTATTCTCACTCTGAAGCAATTAACTTAATTCTTCAAGGTATGGACAAAGTTATCGAAGCATTAGGTATAATACATAATGACCTCGGTGTATTAATTGCACAAGGTGAAGCTGCTGCAGAAGAAAGAGCATTACAATCAGATATGTTATACAACATTATGATAACAGGTCAGGCAACAAAAGAAGGTATTGATGCATTAAATTCACAAATGGATAAAACAACAAACAAATTTATAGAAATTGCTCAAGGCTTCTCTGCTCAATTAAACCAAATCGGAGCAAATATAACTGATGCTATCGGATATTTGGCAGAACAAAACAAATGTACAAGAGAGCAGGTAATTAAATCATTACAAGCATTAGGTATAAAAATTGATAACAATACGGCTGCTCAATACATTACAAGCGGTATGTTATCAGGCCAATTAGCTGCTATTCAACACGAACTTCAAAGACAAACAAAAGAAATTCAAGAAGCAAGAAAAGATATGTCAGACTTGAAAGCATATGCAAAAGAAATTCTGGATGTAACAAAGAGTATTGAAGGCAGAATCGGCGTATTTATGGAAGACTTTAATACATTTGCAACACAAGCAAATGAGGCTTGGACAAATCTGCAAGCTCTTGCAAGTAAAGCAAATGTTTCATTAGAAGAAATACAAGCAGCTCAAAAAACATATATCAAACAAATGGAACAATTGAAGGGTATTGCGCTTCAAATTTCTAAAGATGTTAAATCTATAGATAAAAATACAGTTAAAACAAGAGAAGATTTATTAGCTGCGCTTGGTATTCAAACTGTAGTTTTGGACAGAGCTCTTCAATTCCTTGGATACACAGTTGCTGAATATTCAACATGGAATGCTGACAGAATTATAAACGCATTCAACAAAGCTATTGACGGTCAAAATCAATTAATTGATAAAAATGGCAAAAAACTTGATGAAATATCAGATAAAATATCTAAAATATTAGATAATACAGATTTAGATAAATCAGCAAAATTAGACGAAATTATAAAACTATTACAAGGTATAGATGCTAAATTATCTGCTTTCGTAGAAGATTGGGCTAATGCAAGAGACGCATTATTTGCAAAACTGGGTCAACTTCAATCAGATGTAACAAATATTCTAAAAGAAGAAAAATTCCAATCAGAACAAATGGCCACATTAAGAGGTGATATTCAGGGTATTGCAAAAGATCTGAAAACAAGTACTTCATATCTTGAAAAAATTTATGAAAAGATTCAAAACAATGAACCATTGACAAAAGAAGATATGGAAGAAATTGCTAAAAGATATAATACCAGCCTGCAAGCTTCTTTGGGTGAAATTACTGCTCTTATAAAAGAAAATATTAAACTTGAAAAAGGACAAGCAGAAAAACTTGACTCAATAGATGCAAAATTAGCAAATTTAGGTACAATAAGCGCCAGCATATTAGCTAAATTACAAAATCTTGATTTAAGCAAGCTTGATACAATTATTAATCAAATTGATGCATTAACTACTGTTGTTAAGAACTTAGCTGCCAACTTTGATAATTATGCTAAATTAGCTCTCAAAGCATATAATGATGAAGTTACAATTTTGAACGGCATATCTGAAAAGCTTGATAGCACATTATCAAAAATAAATACATTAATTGTTGAAGTTAAGAGAGCAAACATTAAACTCGGCTCAATTGACACTAATTTAACATTATTAATGAATGAAGTTAAAACATTACAAACAAAACTCGGAAGAACTATAACACCGGAAGAATTGGATAGCATTCTTTCTAAGCACGATGCTGCTAACCAAGCATTCTATGCAGATTTGATAAGCAAAGTAAAAATCAATCCTGCGGATTACAGTTCTCTTGAAGCATACTTAAAAGCAATTCATGATGTGTTAGTAGCAGGTCAAAAAGAAACAAATGACAACATTATTAAAATATTAGAATGGTTGAAAAATCATCCTGATAGAGCGCAAGACATCATTGATGCAATTAACAACAAAGAATTTAATGTAGTTGTTACTTGTGATTGTGACTGCAAAAACAATGATAAATTTGTTGACGAAGGTGAAATTGGTATCATCAAATAGTCAGTAACATTCGATAAATGCGAGTGTATATTGGGTATATAAAAAACATGGGGCTTCGGCCCCATGTTTTTTAGTATCAGTCGAATTCTTGGCTACATGCTCTAAAATTACAGAACTCATGCAAATTTAACGAACAAACGTATAATAGGTTCCTTCGCCACTTGCTGGAGAAGGTTAGGGTGAGGGGTGAAAAACCCTGATTATTGCATAATTTTAGAAATAATTATATTAAATATCAGCAGGAACTTTATTTCTGCTCAGAAGTTTTATAATCGGCTCTAAATACTTTTCTTCGCTATATTTTTGATTTTTTAATGATTGATATGAAATATTTACTATTTCTTTACAGATATCAGAAACTTTATGATTTCTGATTTTTGCATTTATAGCATTTCTTGCTACGTCATACCTTAGTTCGTTAATCTCTTTTGTATAATATTTCCCGAGCATGTGCTCCACTTCACTTAAAGCATCATTGCTATACATAATTCCTTTATATAATGCAGGAATTGAATATTCCAGTCCTCCTCCGACGCAATCGTGATTTCTGATTTCTATAAAATTTCTGAGCCTAACTTCAGGGAAATAGAGATTAGAATGCAACTTCCAATCATCTATATTGGCTTCAAAACCTTCATATCCTTTTTCCATAAATTGCTTAAATGTTAATCTTCCGTTTAAACTCAGAGTGCGATTTTCTCTGTTAATAAATATCATCGGTACATCAAGAAGTGTATTCACATAATCTTTGAAAGTCATATCCGATTTAAATTTTGTTCCGAATCCGCATCTTTCACTGTCAGTATTGAGCCATGCAAGAGCTCTAAATGACTTATAACCGGTATCTACTCCGCCCCTTATTTTAGAATTAGCATACATAGCTGTTACAAACGGTATCATAAGATTAGCAAGATTAAATTTTCTTATGGCATCTTCTTCTGACTTATAATCAATACCGACTTGAATACCGGCTGTTTCTCTCATCATTACGTCAGATAAAATACCCCATAAGTAATTTGCCATAATTGCATATCTTCTCTTTGGTATAAGTTTAATATTTCTGTATGTCGTCTTGGGAGAAACACCTTTTGTCAAAAGTTCTATTCCAAACTTTTCCGTTATAGGTTTAATAGCAGAATCAATTTCCTCAACTTTTGATTTCAAATCTTCTATAAAAACTTGAGGTTCCAAACTAAGCTCAAATTGACACCCCGGTTCCAGAGTTATCGTGTCGTGAATTTTTTTTAGTCCAATTATATTAATATCATCAAGTAAGTAATCCCAGTTATCTTCTTTGGCAAACTCTCTTAATAATTCACACATCCCATACTCACCATAATACGGAACAACTTCTCCCGTTGATTTGTATATTGGAATCCGCTCATATTCCATACCGATTTTTTGAGTCTGTTTACAGCCGAGTATAAATTCTTCAAGTAATTGGTTGTACTCTATACGACAGTTTGTTTTTGTTTCACAATAACTCACAAGATTCTCCTTCCTTAATTATACAACAAATTAACACTAACAAAAACTTCTGCTTTTAACCCTTCCCTGTTTGTACTATTATGTATGGTATGATGGATTATTTTTCAAGGGCAAAATTTTTTAAAACAAAAAAACGTCTCGGACAAAATTTTTTGATTAACGGAGAAGTTATTCAAGATATTATAGATTATGCAAAAATTACTAAAGAAGATGTAGTTATTGAGATTGGACCCGGAGTCGGGTTTGTAACGGAACAACTTGTTAAACATGCAAAAAAAGTTATTGCAATAGAACTTGATGAAGAAGCTATAAAAGAGTTGGAAAAATTAAACGCAGACAATTTGGAGATAATACATAATGACATTCTCAAAACAGATTTATCCGAATTGTGCGATGAATCAGTAAAAATAGTTGCAAACATTCCGTATTATATAACTTCGCCTATCATCGCGCATCTTCTTGGTGAAATTGACGATTTAACAAATAAAAATCGGGGTAAAATTGTTGATATAATTCTTATGGTTCAAGAAGAAGTTGCGAGAAGAATTGTTGCAACCGAAAAAAGCTCAGGGAAACAGTACGGATTACTTACAATACTTGCTCAATTCTGGGCGGAATGTGAAATTATACGAGTTGTAGGGAGAAAATGTTTTTATCCGGCTCCAAAAGTTAATTCAGCTCTGGTTTCACTCAAAGTCAGAAAAGAGCCGTTGTTAAAACTAAACGATTATTCGCATTTCAGAAAAACAATTAAAGCTGCATTTTCACAAAGAAGAAAAACTCTAAAAAATTGTCTTACAAGTCAAGGTTTTAATAAAGAAAAAGTCGAAAAAGCGATTCAAACACTAAGATTGGATGAAAATATCAGAGGTGAAAAACTTTCAATACAACAATTTGGAGAGCTTTCGGAATATCTTCTAAAAGAATAAAGCATTTATGTTAGTATAAATTATATTAATAGTATTAAGGAGAAGTTAATGAATATATTTGAAGAACTACAAGCAAGAGGGTTAATTGCGCAGGTTACGGATGATAAAGAAATAAAAGATTTAATAAATAACGGCGGTGCAAGATTCTACATAGGGTTTGATCCAACGGCAGATTCTCTTCATGTTGGGCATTTTATGGCTTTATGTCTTATGAAAAGGCTTCAAATGGCAGGAAATAAACCTGTTGTACTGATAGGCGGCGGAACAGGATATATAGGAGACCCGTCAGGAAGAACAGATATGCGCTCAATGATGACTCCGGAAACTATTCAGCACAATTGCGATTGTTTTCGTAAACAAATGGAGCGATTTATTGAATTTGGTGAAGATAAAGCCATTATGGTTAATAATGCTGATTGGCTTTTAGGCTTAAACTACATTGAACTGTTAAGAGAAGTAGGAGCGTGTTTTTCGGTTAATAACATGCTTAGAGCCGAATGCTACAAACAAAGAATGGAAAAGGGTTTAAGCTTTTTAGAATTCAACTATATGATTATGCAAGCCTATGACTTCTATCATCTTCACCAACATTACGGATGCAATATGCAGTTTGGAGGCGATGATCAGTGGAGTAATATGCTAGCCGGAACAGAGCTGATTCGTAAAAAAACAGGTGAAGATGCATACGCTATGACAATTACTCTATTGATGAATTCAGAAGGTAAAAAGATGGGAAAAACCGCAAAAGGGGCGGTTTGGTTAGATCCGAATAAGACATCTCCGTTTGAATTTTATCAATATTGGAGAAATGTTGATGATGCGGATGTTATGAAATGTATTAAAATGCTTACATTCCTTTCTATGGAAAAAATAAATGAAATGGAAGGTTGGGAAGATTCCAGAATAAACGAGAAAAAAGAAATTTTAGCATATGAGTTAACAGAACTTGTTCATGGAAAAGAAGAAGCAAATAAAGCCAAAGCTGCAGCATATGCTTTATTCAGCGGTTCCGGCGACAGTGAAAACATGCCGACAACTCAAATCGGTGAAGAAGATTTGTTTGAAGATAAAATTAATATAGTTAAGTTAGTAGTCAAATGCGGATTTGCATCAAGTAACGGTGAAGCAAAACGGTTGATACAGCAAGGCGGAATTACTGTTAATGATGAAGGAGTCAATGTATTAGATAAAACATATACTAAATCCGAACTACAAAATGGTTTAATAATAAGAAAAGGCAAGAAGCATTTTAAAAAAGCAGTTCTATAATCTCTGCCCCCTTGCGGGGTAAATATAATAATCGCCCTCAAAACAGCTCGTTTTATGTGATGTTTCACATTCGGTCATTCTGAATACGATTAGCGACCTGTGAGCAGAGGGTGAGAGTGTGAACGTTACCCGTTTAGTGCGAACAGGTCAAGACGGGTGAAGCCCCCGGCTCTTTAAAATTTTTATTAATATACAGTACAAAAAAAAAGAGTCTGATCGACTCTAAAAACTTTTAATGTGTGAAGTGTAGTATGTATATGTAGTATATTGATTAGAAGTCAGCTTAAATTGCTATTATTTATCTTTTTATGCTCAATCCCGTAAAAATAAAATCCTTATATATATAAAGTTTTTTCTTTAAAAGAAATTGCCTATTTTACATCAAATGTAAAGTTTTGTAACAAATATTTTAAAGTGTGAAATTGGATAATTTTGAAATACTTTATATATATGTAAGATAAAAAAATAAGAGGTATAAGAAAATGTCAGGCGCAGCAAGTACAGGATACGTAATACAATTAGAATTAGATTTGAATCGTTATAAATTTTTGCAAATGGAAAATGGAACAAAATTAGAAAATAATACTCAAAAACTTTCTAAACAACAAAGCTATTATGATAAATGGTTAAAAGCTGTTGATGATGCAGAAGACCCTGATAAAAAATGTCAGGTTGGAAATAGAGTTTGGAAAGATAAAGACAAAGTTTTAAGCAGAGCAGAAGCTGAAGCATATGCCTGTGCGAAAATATCTGACTATGATGAAGCTTATTCTCTTGAACTACAAGAGTTACAGGATGACTTAGACAGTGACAAAACATTGTATGAAGCTCTTATAACATTGGAGCAAGCAGAATATGATGCAGCGAAACAAAATGCTGCAACAGAGTTACAAAACACTCATTTACTTCAATCATAATAGAGAGCTATCGATACACTTTAGATGCATTATACATCAAAGATGCTATCGTCATCGGGCCGACGCCGCCCGGAACCGGCGTAATAAAACCACAAGTTGGAGATACGATATCAAAATCGACATCTCCGGTGAGCTTGCCGTTCGTATCTTTGAAGATACCTACGTCAATTACAACAGAATTTTTCTTAACCATCTTACATCTTACAATTTTTTTACCCACCGCAGATACTACGATATCCGCGGTTTTTATTATTTCATCAAGATTGGTGGTATGTGAATGGCATATTGTAACCGTTGCGTTTCTTTTTAACAACATTTGCGCCATAGGTTTTCCGACGATATTGGAGCGTCCTATAACTACAGCGTGTTTACCTTCTAACGGTATATTATACTCATCCAAGAGCATTAATATTCCCTGAGGGGTAGCAGGATAAAAATAAGGTTCCATGCCTATTGCGAGTTTGCCTACATTTTCAGGATGAAATCCGTCTACATCTTTTTTAGGTGAAATAGTTAAAATAACTTTATTTTTATCTATTTGTTCGGGAAGCGGCAATTGGACAAGAATACCGGTTACTGTATTGTCATTATTAAGTTCAATAATTTTATCCAAAAGTATTTGTTCTTTTATGTTTGAATCAAATTCTATAACTGTAGACTTAATACCGACTTTCTCTGCAGCTTTTTGCTTGTTTCTTACATAAACTTTGCTTGCGGGATTATCTCCTACTAAGATAACAACGAGGTGAGGTATCTCTGCCCCCCCTACGGCACTTCGTGCCACTTCCCCCGCAAGGGGGGCAGATACTCTTTTTTTTATTCTTTCTAATATCTTTTCAGACGTTTTTTTCCCATCAAGAATATTCATTAACTATTCTCCTGTGGTAAGTTAAGTCTAAAATAAAATTGCTTTACGGCTTCTTTCACAATATCAGAATTCCAATCGGATGTACCGTTTTCTAAAGTTTTATCATAAGGTATAGAGCCAAGTATTTCTAATTCTGAATCTTTTATAATTTTGTATATATCATCTAATTTTTGATTATTAATTTTGTTCATAACAACGCCAAGCTGTCCGCCCGCAGCGTGTTTTGTTGAGAATTCTGCAATCCTTTTTGCAAGCTTGACTGATTCTATTGTAGGATTTGCCACAATAAGAGCCAAATCAATATTAGTATCTACAAGTTGGTTTAAATATTTTAAATCAAATTCGCAATCAAAAATAACGAAATCATACCTTTCTATAAGCTTCTGACAAGCATCATTAATTTGAGAGGTTATCGGACATCTGCAATCTTTTGCTCCTACAAACCACGATACAACAATGTCAGTACTATCATTGATTGGAACCAAGATATCTTCCAGTGCCCATTCTACAAATTCGTGTTTTGTCATCCCTTCCGGAATTCCGGTTTTGTATTCATGTTTACCGCTTCTTATACCGTAAATTGTGTTTCTTATATCTTTACCGAAAGAATGCCCGAGCTCTCCGGTTAAATCATTATCAAACAACAAAACGGATTTTTCAGGGAAATACTCTTGTAAAACATTTAAAAATGCTTTAGTAATCGTTGTTTTCCCGCTTCCGCTTTTCCCTGTTATTGCAATTTTTATAGACAAATTTTTACCTCTTTTTATATTCTATCACAAAATTCAAGACACTGGAATAAATAGGTAATAAATTGATTTTAAATAAATATATAGAATACAAATAGCCGGATTCATCGGCAAACAATGCCTCAGAACCACAGGACATGAAATATCGTGCAAAATGTACAGTCATTTTGAGGGAGATTATTATATTTACCCCTATCCTTCTTTCCAAGAAGAACCATAATTTATATCAAGTTCAAGCGGAACCTTTAATGGCTGATTTAATTCCATAGCTTCCGATACCAGTTTTTTGATATCTTCCAATTCATCTTTCGGAACTTCAAAAATCAGTTCATCATGAACCTGCATAATCATTCTGGTTAAATAATTACCTTCTTGAAGTTTTTTGTCTACTTCTATCATAGCCATTTTTATCAAATCGGCAGCAGTACCTTGTAAAGGCTGATTTATAGCAGCTCTCTGAGCAAACTCTCTTATTTGATAATTCGGGCTTCCTAATTCAGCCGCAAGGTAACGCTTGCGTCCGAAGATTGTTTCAACATACCCATGGGTATTAACAAATTCAACCTCGTTTAACATATATTCTTTTACTCGAGGGTATGTTTCAAAGTATTTGTCAATAAATTCTTGCGCTTCGTCATTTTTTATACCAAGATTTTTAGCTAGTCCATACTTTGATTGTCCGTAGACAATTCCGAAATTAACAGCTTTCGCTTTTCTCCTCATATCTTTTGTAACTTCTTCTATCGGAACTCCGAAAACTTTTGAAGCTGTCATAGTATGAATATCTTCACCTGATTTAAATGCTTGTATAAGATGCTCATCACCTGAAACATGAGCAAGCAGTCTAAGTTCTATTTGAGAATAATCGGCACTTAATATGTAATAATTTTCTTTGTCTTCGGCACAAAATGCAGAGCGGATTTTATTTCCTTCTTCTGTTCGAATCGGAATATTCTGTAAATTCGGGTTTGAAGAAGAAAGCCTGCCCGTAACCGTTAATGCCTGATTGTATGTTGTATGGATTCTGCCGTCACGCTTACTTATAAGAGCCGGAAGAGAATCCGTATATGTTGATTTAAGCTTAGAGAATTTTCTGTGTTCCAGTATGTATTCGCATATTTCGTATTCTTGAGCAAGTTCTTCAAGAACTTCTGCACTTGTAGAGCGAGATTTTTTCTTTTTTGTTTTTAGTTCTAACTTATCAAATAAAATTTCTGCAACTTGTTTTGGTGAATTTATGTTAAAGCTTTCTCCTGCAAGTTGATATATTAAATCTTCGAGCTCCGCAAGTTTATCTGTCATATATGCAGAAAGCTCTTTGAGATAGTTAACATCAATAGCGACACCGGTATGCTCCATTTTTGCAAGAACAAGTGTCAAAGGCATTTCAATATCATTAACAAGTTTTTTTTCATCTTCGTCTAAATTATTTTGCCAATATTTATATAGCTTGAAAATTGTGTAAACTTCATCACACGCATACTTTTCTTCTTCTGATGGCTGACACATAATATGATTCAGAAAATCAAGAGCTTGCGCATCAAGTGTATGCTTGCGATTAGGATCTTTTACGTAACTTGCCAGTAACACATCATACTCAATTCCCGCAGGCTTAATTCCGTTGTTCAAAAGTAAATGATATTCTGATTTAACATCATATCCAAGTTTCTTAATATCAGCGTTCTCTATAATTTGTTTAATATCTGAAACATTATTAAAATAATATGATGTGTTTCCGTTTGAAATAGCAGTTCCGTATAGATTATCTTCTTTTTCATAATATTTAACCGCTAAATACTTTTCTTGTAACAGTTTTTTTATTATCCCCGCTTTATTATTTTCATTCGCTACTACATAATCAAAATCAGAGTCATTTATATTTTCTTTTATTGCCTGACTGAATAATCCCTGCTGAATAGGTGTAAAACTGTTATCTTTTTGTTTTTGGGCAAAAATACTCAAATTCTGTGGTTCAATTTTTTCTCCGCTAAATGAACTCAGAATCTTGTCTATGTTTTTTATAAATGTGTAAAATTGCATTTTTCTTAAGAATTCCGATACCTTATTTAGGCTTGGCAGCGTAACTTTTGCGGTCGAAATATCAAAGTTAACATCTACATCCCTAATAATTGTGGCAAGCTCTTTTGATAAAATTGCAATCTCTTTTCCATCGCAAATTTTTTGTTTAACTGCTTTTTCAGGAATATTTTCACAATCATCCAATACAGCTTCCAAAGTAGGATAACGATTTAGAAGCTTTTGCGCTGTTTTTTCTCCAATACCTTTGATTCCGGGAATATTATCTGATGTATCCCCCCTTAAGCCTTTATAATCGGTTATTTGATTCGGATATACTCCGAGCTTTTCATAAACTTTGTTCCAGTTATATTCAATAAGCTCACCCTTCGTCGGAATTAATACTTTTACGGTTCCTTCTCTGTCAATCAATTGAAAACTATCTTGATCACCGGTTAGAATAAGAGTGTCATGCCCGTTTTCTGATGCTATACGAGAAATTGTTCCAATTACATCATCAGCTTCAAATCCTTCTTTGGTATAAATAGGAATATCAAAAGCTTGCAATCCTTCACAAATAACCCCGATTTGAGAACGTAATGAATCGGGCATTGCTTCTCTCTGAGCTTTGTATTCTTCATATTTTTCGACTCTAAATGTTTGACGTCCGACATCAAAAGCTACAGCTATAAAATCCGGATGTATTTTTGCCAAAAGATCAAAAATTGCTTTAAAAAAACCATAAACAGCCCAAGTCGGCTGATTCTCAGAATTTTTCATTCCTGTTCGTTCCAGCGCAAAAAATTGTCTGAATGCAAGTGCGTGACCGTCAATTAATATTAAAGTCTTTCTGTCAGACATACCTACTCCCTATCTATAATATTTGTACAAATATAATAACATTATTATATCAAATACACGTATAAAATAAAATTTAATGGCAAAATATTGTAAAACGATTCCCCTCTTTTAGCTTAATAATTATTATATGAATAATTGCATTGATAAATTATTTATATCAAACTTTATGATGTGGTATACTTTTATTATGAAAAAGAAAATTTTAATTATTGGAAATGGTGCGAATGCATATGCTTTAGCAAAAAAATTATCGGATAAACACGATATATATGTAACTCCGTCAAGTGATACTTTAAAAGATTTTGCTACGTGTTTGGATATTAGAGAAGATAACGCTAATGAACTGTTAGATTTTGTTTTGGAAAACGGAATAGATATGACAATTCCTGTTTCATTAAAATCTTTAAAAGCAGATATTGTCACAAAATTTACGGAAAATAAACAACAAATATTTGGTTCTAATACAAATACAAATGAAATTATGTATAGCAAAACAACTGCAAAAAAAATTCTTTATAAGCTCAGAATTCCTACACCCAAATTCGGAATATTTGAAAAACAAAATTTGGCATTGGATTACGTAAAAAACCAAAAATTCCCGCTGGTTATCAAAACAAATGATATAAATAGTGCTGTAGTTGTAACCGCTTTACAGACAGCTAAAAATATTATAGAATACACAGCTATAGACAGAAATAAACGTATTATAATTGAAGATTATATATATGGAACTCCCTTTTCATTCTACGCTGTTACAGACGGTTATAAAGCATTACCGATAGGAAGTTCTATTACTTACAAATATTCTCTGGACGGTGATGGCGGACAATTAACAGGCGGGATGGGCGCATGTTCACCTAATTTTAAGCTATCAATTGATGATGAATGCTTTATTATGAATAACGTAATATACCCGACTTTAGATTATTTTGAAATTTCAGGAAATCCTTATTTAGGCATTCTCGGTGTAAGCGGAATCCTTAGTGATGACGGTAATATATACATACTGGGCTGGCAACCTTTTATGCAAGATTGCGACTGTGCCGCTATCTTAGAAAATATTAATGATGATTTATACAATTTATTTGAATCTTGTATCATCGGCGCTTTTAGCGATGAAGTTGATGATATTAATATCTCGGATAAATATTCTATGTCATTAGTTCTAAATTGTAACAGAAGAAATTTAAATGAAAATGTTATACAAGGATTAGATAACTTATCGGATGATATAGTTACAACATATTATCCAACGGTAAAAAGAAATAAGTATTTAGAGTTGGAAGCTGCATACGGTCAAGTTTTATCATTAACATCATCCGCATCAACTTTATCAAAAGCGCGCAGCAATATTTATACAAATATACCTGATATAAGTTTTCAAGGTTTACACTACAGAAAAGATTTATGCAATATAAAATATTAAGACATATTTTGTAATAAAACTTAATATAGAATAAATATTTGTCAATTTTATAAAATTGAAATACTTTATATATATATCCGAGTGAAAACGTATCATAGACAGTTAAAAAGGAGTATTAAATGGCAAGAGTTTTGATTTCAATGCCTGAAAGTTTTTTGGGTAAGATTGATGAAGTAGCTGAAAATGAAAGTCGTTCTCGTTCAGAACTTATTAGAGAAGCTTTAAGAAGTTACATTACACGTTCTCAGGTGAGACAAAATAGCTTAGCAGACAAAAATGCAAGGTTATTGGAAGCATTGCTGGATTAACTATCTATCAGTTACATTGAATAGCTGATACATTCATGAGGAAAAAATTAAGAGAAAGTAAAAAAAGCAAAAAAAAGAATCCCGTATCAGGGATTCTTTTTTTGCATTAGTATATAACACTAAGCACATTAATTCTTAATAATGATTAACACATAACTATCCAAAATAACTTTCTTGCTTGTTTTCCGATAATAATTGCAATCATGGTAAAGAAAATATCATATAAAATTTGGATTCCGCTTTGTGATGCAATCCAACTTGTAATCAACTCCCAAGGAGCATGGCGCAATGTAGATATAAATAACATGTATAAAATTCCGAGAATATGAATTGTCACAACTCCAAATAACGATATAACAGGAATTCTTAAATAATCAGTTTTTCCTTTTAATAAAGTTCCTGCAAAAAAGACCGCGGGTAAAAATGCAAGGATATACCCAAAACCGTATTCAAATAAATAACTGACTCCCCCTCCTAATGCAAAAATAGGGAAAAACATACCCAAAATAATATATCCCAGTATCGCTAATATACCGAATTTTCTGCCCATAAGAGCTACAATAAAAAATACTACAGGTATTTGCGGAATATAATCATATGTCGTAATAAAATGACTAAAAACTTCGTAATCAGTCAAATCCTGAGACAAATAATACAAACCGTCAGAAGGAAAATACGGATGCTTTAACGTAACTTGTGTAAAAGTTGCTACAATAATCAATATAATAGAAAGCCCTGTCATAACTAAGGTTCCTAAGGTTATTCTGATAGGTTCTCCTTTATATTTAAAACTGTTTATTTGGTCCGCTATTCTTTTACTCATTAATTTTTATCTTCTTTTCTAGATTTTCTTTATTTTGCTCAAACAATGTCTTGAATTTGTCATAAAAAATATTTTCAGTCCACATAATCAGAGCGTCCTCATTGTTATCCTGATAATATCCCTTTCTTGTTCCCAGTGACTTAAATCCGTACTTTTCATACAGATTGATCGCCGGAATATTTGAGACTCTTACTTCCAGTGTCAGATATTTAATATTATTTTTATAACAATCTTCGATAACTTTATAAATAAGAGATTCTCCGATATGATTTCTTAAAAATTCTTTTTTTACGGCAATTGTAGTTAAATGTCCTTCGTCAATAATATGCCATGTGCCGGCATACCCCACTATATTATTGTCAGCTGTTTTTGCTACATAATACTTGGCAAGATTATTCGACATTTCATCATAAAAAGATGATTTTGCCCAGTGATGTTTTCCATATGCTTCTGACTCAATTGCAACGACATCCTCTATATCATCTTTTGTCATTGTAACAATTTTTATTTCCGATACTTTTACTATGGACATATACTCTCCCAATCAATATCATCTTCAGTTTCTTCCCCCGGTTCTATTATATGATCCCCATCTTCAAGCATCAGCATTAAAGATAATTTAAGCTGTTTTTTGTAATTTTCCAGAGCTTTTTCTCTGGTTTTTGCGCAAAATGCAAAACTGGGAATCTCTTTAATTTCAATATAATGATAAGGATTACCGTTAAAATCCAAATCCGTACCTTCAATCAAAGTCCAAGGTAAATTCATATAATACTCTAAATCTTTAGTCATCCAGTGACCTTTCCGTTAATGGTTGTTTTAACATTATTCCTTCTCCGCCGATTACATTAGCCTGCTTTCCGTTTATATACAGATATACAGGTAACTTTGTATTGGCTAACGATGTTTTTATTAATTGTCGTATCCGTATCTCAGTACTTTCAGCGCCGCCGCCACTTTCAAAAGCCGGTGATAAGTCTATTAAAATATTATTATCATCCTCTCTAACAGACAAAATCTTTGTGTCAGAAGGTATTTCAGAGGATAACCCTTTATTTTTCTCCCACTCGGAAGGAGCTTTTATTAATTCTGATATTGCATATGCAAAGCAAGATTTTTCTGAAGCTGTATCACATTTTCTGCTTACAAATCTTAGATTTCCCTTTTGATCAGTTACACATATTTTAATATTTTTTACTTCATGTCGAATCTGCAGTTCTTCCGGATTTTGATTGTCATTTGATAATGAAATATTATTAGAATCTTCGTTCCTGCTTAAATTCTTAATTCTATCAAAATTGACTCCATTTTCGCTGAAAAATGAAAAATATACATATGCAACTGTTATAATTACTAAACAAAATATTCCTAGTTTTTGAGAAAAATTCATTCAAAATTCTCCTTAGTCAGCTTTTTTTAAATATATTTTACCATCAATTTTTACTTTATTGTCAACTATTTTAATATTTTCAATTTTTCCGTTATGTTTTTTTTCATCCAACATACCTAAAGTAAATTCAAGAGGGTTCAGATAGTTAATCAAATTTGCAACTTTATTTAAGCCAAGATTCCCGTAGCTTGAACTTATCTTAACATTTTTTGCCTTAATTTTTGAATTTACGACCTCAAAATCCGATTGAACAACAAAAGCCTTATCTTTTGATGTTGCTATTGGCAAATTGTAATCAATAATAAAATAAAGTTTATTATCAACTATTTTTGAACGTACACCTTTTATCACAAATAGCGGACTTGCAATCTTGTTTACTTTTGCAATAACTTTAAGATAATCAGAATCTTTTAAAGCTTGATTTATCGAATCATCTGACAATAATATGTCATATGAATATGTCATATCGGATAAAAATATCATCGGATTTTGAGTATAATCTATATAGTTGTAATCTGTAATCGTCTGTAAATGAATATAAGGAATATCTATATTATCAACCTGTACATTTTCACCGGTTAATTCTAAATATTTAAAAATGCCTTTTTTTATACTGGAAGCCGTATAACCTTCAAATTTAACGTCAAAGTCGATTCCGGTTTCCTTTTTCAGTGCCTTTTTAATAGTTTTTTTTACAGTCCATTCTGCTATTGATTTAGTAAGCGTAAAATGGTTCTTGTTTTGTAAATATTCTTGTGAATATCTGTCTACACCTGCTAATGAATAATTGATACTCAACATTAAGACAATCAAAAATGTATAAACCTTTTTCATACAAAAATTCCTTTTAATTATTTACAGATTCACTTACTCCACGATAAAACTCATTAGTTATCAATTGAGAGTATTTCTTTTTCTCACTTAATGATAAAGCTAATTTTTCAGACCCGTCTGAAGTTCTTACACTTGCCACAACTCCTGAGATTTCTGATATTGGCAATTTCGCCACATGTGCATCAAATTTTGCGTACGGAACACTCTGGCCATATAAATTCATGGTTCCCCGGTTTGTAATTGTAAGATTCTGAACTTTTATACCTTTATATTTAAATTTTTCTGATAAATCTTTCAACTTTATATCAACGTTTTGACTTTTAATATCATCTTGAGTTAATAAAGGTTTTTCCCCTGTATCCAGAATCACCATTCTTTGTCCGGAAGCTTTATGTTCTGCTATAACAGCTTTAAAACCGGCAATACTCATAGTATTATCAATCACGAATTCTTCATTCATTTTTGAAAAATCACCAATCTTTTTTATGCTTTCTGCATTACGCTGAGCAATAAAAGTTCCTACACCGTCTTTTATTGCTTCGATATATTTTTGCCCGCCAATAGCATTGAACCCAACAAACGCAAGCACAATTAAAGTTGCATTAAATATTATTTTTATTGCTCTTAACATATAACCTCACTACATCTATTAATATTCTATCATATAATTTTTACAATTAGGCATATATAGAATACTAAGAAATTAAATATCTGTTTACATAATAAAACTAGATAATATTAAAACTTTTTCTGGAGCCTTCTTCGTGATATAAGCCGCCTCCACAAACAGTTTCAATAATTTTTAGTACAAACTCTCTTGATGCGTCCGTACTGTTTAAGAAAAATTCTCTATTCGCAAGGTGTCGTATTTTAAATATTGAATTTTGTGATTTATCGGCAGGGACAAACAACGATGCAACTTCTTTATCAAGAAGAACCTCCATCATATCGTTCCTGTTGTTTTTCCCTTCCATTAATTCATAATAATTACCCGTTATGGCCATTATACGTCCGGAAAACATCGGAGATGCCCCTTCTCTAAATAACGCCTGAGGCTCAAAATTACATCTGGTTGTTAAGCTTATAGTATGCCAAAGGATATTTATTACTACAACACTTTTATCCTTATCATGCTCAACATAAATATTTTCGGTAGTTATACCTCTGGACGAAAAAGATTGCTTTAAAGAATCGGCAATCGCCTTCAAATTATCGATCATTTCAGCAAAAATTTCTGTAGTATTTATTGTTGCATGCTGATAATCCAGAAATTGCTTGTACATATGAGTAGATACAAGACCAATTCTCTCCTGAATTAATGACGACTTTCTGAATGAGGTCTCCATATTATTAAAGTTTTCGTAACCTTGACTCAATTAAAGCCTCCTAACATGATTTTACACTAAATCAAGGTTAAAGTTAACATGAAATATTAACTTTTGTAAATTTTTTTGAATTTTGCGTTATTAATGCTTTAAAAAGTGGAACTAAAAAGAGTAGGGGTTCTTTCGGTTGTTTAAATTACCGAAAGCTCAATATATCAGAAAGGAGTATTAAAAATGGAAATTTTAAATTTAATTTTATTCGGATGCGTATTTTATCTTGCATTAATAGGTATTCCTACATTATGCGAAAAAAAAGGAAAATAGATTGCATATAAAATATCGATATAAAGGATGACTAAAAATCTCACCAGCAAAAATTTCTGTTAAAATTTAACTTTTTGGTCACCCTCTTATTCTATTCATGCACCTCTGTTTTCATATCATTCTTAAAATTTATTTCTTTTTGATTATTCGATGAATGATCAATACTATCGTTTGAATTATTATTTTGCTCAATATCATCGTTATTTTTTAAATTTTCAGAGTATTTTATTATTCTTTCCAATTCTCCGTTTGGGGCTAATATCATAAGTTTTTGGTATTCTGTATCAATATCAACGGATGATATATTTTGTTTTTGGGTCAAATCTATAAATAACTGATTGAACATAGCATAGAAAACTTTAGCCTGATTGTCAAATCTTTGTATATCTGCTAAGGTGTCATTTATCATTATCAGAGCTTCATCAAACTCATTATTTTCTACTTTTATTTTAGCAATTATGTATCTGGAAAGTATTACTATATTGAATATATTAGATTTTTCACTTTTAGATAGTACATCAGACAAAATAGTATCTGCTTTTACGGATATTCCGGCTCTGTGATAAGCCAGAGCTATCAAAATATCACAAATTGACTCAAGTTGAATTTGCTGAATATCAGCTGCCAATAACTTTGCTTGATAGATATTTTGAGCAAATTGTTTATCATTAATTTTTGTTTTTGATAACTCTTGCAGTATTAAAAATACAATTTTTGAAAATGGCGTAGAAAGTTCTACATTAGACGGAGTATAGTTTTTCCCTGCCAAAAATTCTTTTAATGCAACAATACAATCTTTTTCCGGAATGTCCGCATTTAAAGATAAAAATACTTTTTTGAAGAAATCCTCCAAATCATCATCAAGAGTTATCAATTTTGCAAATGCAACCAGTCTGAAGCTGTCCAGCATATGACTTACGAAAGAATTAACTGAAAATCCTTGAGGTTTAATTTTATCTATAATATCCGGCTTAATGACCTCTAATAAAGACTGTGCAACTTCTTTACAAGTTTTAAAGTCTCCTATATTAAATAAAATTTCGATATTTACCAACGATAAAAGTAAAAATTTTGCGTTTATTGCCCCATTAACAACCAGTTTAGGTTCAGTCAACCTTGTTAAAATATTATGCAGTAAATCATATGCCTCTGTGTAATTTGAAGTCAACAATGCCCCTTGAAGCATTAGATTAGAAAGTCTTACAATTTGTTCGTCATTTCCGGATTCAATAGCATCAATTAACAAATATTTTTCAATTGAATATATTTTAGCAGGTGAATATGCATATAATGTCATTAGGATATTTTGAAAAATATCCTTTTTATTTTGTTCTATTTCTTCCTGCTTGCTGTTTGCCCCGACAATTTCTAATAATGATAAATATTTTAAGCAATTTTTTAAGTACGAATCATAATCACCGTTTGATATAGAATACTGAGCATTTTTCCACAAAAGAGCGTATTCTTCTTTGAACATCGATAACTTATCCATTAATAGAAGCAATGATGCGCTATCCAAAAATTTTCCGAGCTTGGCAATAATTGTTTTTATCAGCAGTTCCTGTATTTCTTTCTTTAAAGATGCGAGCAATATTTCCTTTATGTATGAATAATTGTTGATGTAGACTACATTATTAATAACATATACGAGTTCCATATCGCAAAGAATTTGAGCATTTTCTTTTATGTTGTTTATGCCCAATAACTCCAAGGTTTGGAAGTCAATCCTTTCTCCCAAAAAACAAGAAAATGCGAGTATCATGGAAGCGTCTTGCTTTTTACCCAAAGTTTTTAGTACTGCTCTCAATAAGGAAGATAAATCTTTTGGTAATATTGCAGAAGCGCTGCTTTTAATCAGTAGTTTATTATCGAACTTAGTTAAAATAGCCTTATTTTTTAAAAAAGTCAGAGCAAAATCAAAATACAATTTAGAGCCGTTAAAATTTTCTTGTATCTTTTCAAAATAAAAGGAGTTAATAAAATTTGATGCGTCTTCTTTAACGGTTGCAAGAATCCTATCTATACTATTGGGAATAAGCGTTATTTCGTTATACAAAAATGTTTGAAGAAGGCCTTTTATTTTTCCATGAACAGGAGTTGAGGCATCGGTTATAAATACAAAATTTGTGTAAACCCTCATGAATTTATCAAAATATAATTCAAGTGCCTGTATAGAAGTATCATCAATATTTTCAAATCCGTCTATTATAATTACACATTTTTTCAGTCTTGTAAGAAAATCGACAAAAAACTCCATGTACTTAAATCTGGCATCTTCAGCAGAACCGCTTTTCTTAGCCTGTCCGGTAATTAAATCTTTTATAGGATTATATCGTTGTACATCAAATGTTGGCGGAATCATGCCTGATGCAAACGGCAAATTATAATATTCCTTAAATAGTTTTTCAAATAAACCCCAAGGTTTATAACTCATATCTTCGGTGCAAGATATATACAGAGGTTTTAATTCTAACTCTTCATAATACTTAACAATTTCGGATGTTTTCAGACCAAGTTCTTTTGAAGAACGCAAAGCTACAATTTTATTATTTAATGTTAATTCTGAAGGCAGCTCTGATAGAGTTGCTTTTGTAAAACGGCATTTTGCGTTTATATCAAAAACGTTAAAGCCGTAGATATCCTGTTCTTCTTTTTCATTTTTAACACTTTTTTCGGTGTCTTGCTTGATAATCTTAATTGGTTCTTCAACGTATTCTTCAGGTGGTAATATATAATTTTCCAGTAATAATTCATAAAACATTACTGAACCGCCATCTAATTCCAGTGAATACAAAGAGTCTGTTTTATAGTCGCGAGTAGCATCTTGACAATATTGGTCAATTATAACTTGCATTCCTTGCAAATGTTTTTTGCAATCGTTTTTTACTATCATCAATTTTACATTTCGTTGAATAGACTTGTTAACTAAAAAATCTTCAGAATTTTTTCTGATAATGGTAATTACAAGTTTTAGCGGAATACCGAGTTGATCAATAATGTTTGTGTTCAAACCTGCAAAAGCGGTTGCTATTTTCAATGATAATCTGACAGCCTTGTTTACTGATGTTTGAAATGATAGCTCTCTGTTAAAGTTCACTGTATAATTATCGTTATATATAACAGTATGGGCATTGCATCCTTTAACTTGTGCATTAAGTAAATTTTTTAACTTTACAATAAACTTTGCATACATTTCTTGCGAACCAAGAATACGCCTTATTTCTTTTAAACCGGCAAAATTTATAATTACTGACGCAAATTCATCAATTTCACATTCATTGTAAGCAATACTTGTAGATGTATTAAAACCGCATTTGCATTTTTCATGTGTTGTTGGCACCATTTTCCCGCATTTATGGCATTTTTCAAGTATTATATATCCGCATTTTGTGCATACTGCACTTTGGCTTATTGAATGGCAATTTGGACAAGTTAAGGCTAACACCTTATGACAATATGGACATACGGTTGTATCATCAGAAATATTTTTATGGCACTTCGGACATTCCATATAAAAAATTATAGTCTAATATTATTCATTATGCTATACTTTATAAGGAGGGTAATTATGACTTTTCTTAAAATTATATCGGAACCTGCTATTCTTATAATTACAGGTAGTTTTATATGGTTTTTGTTGATAGTTATTTCAAGCTATACAAAAGTTGAAATTAACACGCAAAAAATTGTGAAATTCTTGAGAGGATTACAGAAAAAAGAAGTTTCATATAAATTTAACAAAATAGATGAATTCATGTCATCAAATAGTTATACATCCACTATATGGGAAGACTTTAAAAAAGCACTTATATTTCCGGAAAAGATTTATCTTGCAACTCAGGGAGCAAAAAACCCCAGTGAAGCTCAAAGTGACATTTACCTTACAATGGATGCAAGCTATTTCTTTAATGAAGAATCTTTAATTACTTCTAAAATCAACAGTAAATTTATACAATCCATTCCAACATTATTAACAGGATTGGGTCCATTTTTTACATTCTTAAAAATGGCAATTGCTTTCACAGCTGTAAAATTTTCAGAGAATATAAATATAGCTGAATCTTTAAACGGCTTAATAGGAAATATTAGAATTGCTGCACTTTGTTCGGTTTTTGCTGTAGGCTTTTCATTATTATTTATGTTCATCGAAAAAACTCTTTATAACCAAATGTGCAAAAAACATTATTTGGAGATACAAAAAGAATTCATAAGATTATTTGATGTCGTAACAAGTGAGAAATTTTTAATAGATTTAGTTAAAGAATCAAGAATACAGAGTTCTGTCAATGAAAAATTATTAAAATCATTGCCGGAACATTTTTCAAAGTCTTTATCCGCGAGTTTTAGCGAAACAACAGTCCCGTATTTGGAAAATATTTTATATAGCCTAAATAAAATGAATGAAGCGCTCAACAAAGGAAATGGCGGAGATGTAATTGATAAGCTCTTTTAATTAATTTTCTAGAAGGTATTTATGCGTATTAAAAAGAAAACAGAGGATAGTCAGGAAAATAACATATTTTGGGTAACAATGACCGACTTAATGACAGCATTGGTACTTGTTTTTATGATACTGTTTTTTTATACATACATGACCAGTTTTTCTGAAAAAATTGAACAAACAGTGGAACAGCAAAAAGCGTCAGAAGCTTTAGAAGAAACACTAAAAGAGCAGGATATAGATGCTGAAATTGACAGTACCGGCGGGATTGTTAAGATATCAGATTTAGAATTATTTGATGTTAACAGCTATGAATTATCTGAAAAGGGTAAAGCGTACCTTGCAAAATTTGCACCAGCTTACTTAGATTCATTGTTTTCAAACGAGTATTTAAATGAACATCTTGACAAAATAGTTATTCAAGGGCACACCGACTCACAAACATTTCAGGGTAAATATTCTGAAGATGAGCAATATATGAAAAATATGGAACTGAGCCTGAAAAGAGCGTACACTGTTGCAAATTATATGGCAAACTCTTCGTATAATAAAATAAACGGAAACAGACTCAGGAAAATGATACTGGTAGAAGGTGCCAGTTTTTCAGAGCCCGTTCTGACTCAAGGAAAAGAAGATTTTGCAAAAAGCAGAAGAGTCGAGCTTAAGATAGTAATGAAAGAAAAAAATAAATATCGTGAAGCTATTAAATCAAATAACGAAACAGAAACAAAAGTAACTAAAGAAAAAAATGACAGCAATAATAGTAAGATTTCTTCTAAAAAAGGAAACGACAAGAGTAATAAATAATAAGTTAAAATATTTTCAAAACATGGTTAAAAGGAGGTACAAATATGTTTGAACGTATTGAAAAACTACAGATAATATCACTAGGATTGCTGGTTGGTCTTGCAATTGTGATATCGACTAAAATGGTCGCATCGACAGTACAAAAAAATGAAATTACGGTAACAGGTTCTGCATATGAAATTGTTAAATCTGATAAGGGAACTCTAAATTTTGATTTAGAAATAAAAAAAGCGACAAGACAGGAAGCATTTAAAGCAGCTCAGGAACAAATGAAAACTGTTGAACAGTATTTAGCATCAAAAAAAATAAATAATATAGACAGAAAATCTCCGCACAGTTACCCGATATACAAAAATGATGCAAGAGGGTACTCTACAAACGAAGTAGATCATTATAATTATACTCAATCATATACTATCGCAGCAAACGATGCAGAGCTTATAAAAGATGTATCAAACGATATTACAAGTCTAATCAATAAAGGTGTTGTTATAAATGTTGAAACTCCTTCTTATGATTATTCTAAGCTTCCTGAATTAAAAGTCAGCTTATTGGAAAAAGCTTCAAAAGATGCTAAAGACAGAGCAGAATCAATGCTAAAACCTTCTCATAATAAAGTCGGCAAAATATCTGCAGTTAGAATGGGAGTATATCAAATAACTCCGGTTGATTCTACTAATGTTTCGGATATGGGTATTAATGATACCTCTACGATTGATAAAAAAGTTACAGCAGTTGCAAATGTAACATTCAGAATCAAGTAGAATAGTTTAATATGGATATATTTATAGTAAGCAAAAATTTAGCAGGTAATATTTCGCAAGAAGTGTTATATAAATTTAAAAACAAAAATTTTACAAATAAAAACAAACTTATAGAGCACTGCTTTGCATATTACTTGCTGAATCGGATTTTGCACACTAAATACAATATAAATAATTACACTCTTGAATTTATTGGTAATAAACCATATCTTGCCGGCAGAGAAAAATATATAAGCATAAGTCACAGTCTTGGATACATAGCAATATGTATTTCTGACTGTGATTGCGGTATTGATATTGAGCTAAATAAAGATAGAAATTATGAAAGAATTGCAAAACGCATGAATTTTTCATGCAACAATCTTCAAGAATTTTATGAACAATGGACAAAGTACGAAGCAGTATATAAATTAAATAAACAGCCTGAAAGTTACAAAACATACAACATTGATAATTATACAATTACAGCCGTTTCTTCCAATATTAATGAGATATTTAATATCTGTATTAAAAACTGAATAAACTTTTCTAAAGCTGCTGAGTGATTTCACTAAAGTTTTTAATAAATTCTTCGTTATATAAAAATATAAGAAGGAGAATTTTATGGCTCAAATAATAGAATCAACAACCTCTGAACGAAGATTAATTAAAATGTCAACAAACGATATAATATCAATCGTTCAAAGCTACCAGCAAGCTGTTCCCAGAGGTATTATGTACGAAGAAGTCAGAAACTATCTTGAAGACATTGTAATATATATTCCTGAAGACATCTAAAACATTTCACTTGATGATGTTAAATCCGTCAGCGCATTTTTTGCTTCAATAAAGGTTGGATCTTGTTCAAGAACTTCAATATAAAGTTCTTTAGCTTTTTCTTTATTACTGTTTTCATAAATTAAAGCCAGATTGTATTTTGCTTGAACAAGTTCTGGATCATATGCAATAGCCTTTTTGAAAGCTTCTTCCGCACTTTTTATATCATGCTGTGCCGCATACATTAAACCTAAGTGGAATAAGCCCTGAGCATTCTTATCATCAATTGCTAATAAATCAGACAAAGCTTTTTTCTCTTCAAAGAAGTGCCCTAACTCATGATGCGCTTGTGATAATATGAGTAAATATTTAGCATGATACAAATTGTCTTTATCATAATTAAGAGCTTTATTAACAAACTCTACAGTGTTTGAATAATTTTTTTGTAAAAAATGATTGTATGCAATATAGTAATAAGCTTCAGGATTTACCGGACTGTATTGTAATGCGTTATCCAAGTACTCCATAGCTTTCGAAAAGTCTCCGGAATCCATTGACGGAATTGACCATTTAATGTATAAATCAGCAATCAGGCCGTTTACTTGTTTTGCCTCTTTTTGCGTTGCTTTATCCAATAATATTAAGTATTTATCTAAAGCCTTCTGGTATTCGCCATTTTCTATATATGCTTCACACAACTCTACAGTCACATCATAACCATTTTGAGTCATCATTGATAAATCTTCCAGTATTAAGATACCATCACTCATTTTCCCGATTTTCAAATTAAAACCGGCGATTCTGTCGCGAACCTTAAATTTATCAGAACCCGGAACATCCAACAACTTTTCTGCATAGGCAATTGCCTTTTCATAATCCTCAATTTTTTCATATAAATCAACAAGCGTTTCAAATACCCACAAAAGCATTTTGGGCTCGGTAACAAAGCTTAACATCAGCAACAGCGTTTCTATTGCAATAGGATAATTACTTATTTTGATGTACAATTCTGCTAATTTTTTGTTAGTTTCAACATCTTTGGGAAAGATTGCTAATCTTGCTTTATATGCTTCAAAAGCAGCTGGGTAATCATATGCTTGTTCATTTAAATCGGCAAGTATAGAATATACTTCTGCAATTTCTTCAGAACTGCTTAATAAATCAACAAGCTCTCCATACGCACCTATTGCCATATGCAGCTGATCAGTTCTTGTATAAAGCTCTGCAAGTGTTTGCACGACTTCTCTGTCTTTTTTATTTTTTTCATACACAATATAAAACTCATCAATAGCTTTGTTCATGAATCGTTTTTTTATAAAACATTTACCTAAAACATGGTGAGTCTCAATATCATTAGGCTTGGCTTGTAAAATAATATTACATTGCTTTATTGAAAGGTTATATTTTTTACTTTCATAATAAGCTTTTGCAAGGAATTTTCTTACTTCTACATGGGTCGGCACTCTATCTAAATACTTTGTTGCCAAAAGTTCTACAAGAGCATACTCATGTTTACTATATAATATGTCAACCTGTTCCAAGATGTTTTTTGTTGATAATTGTAATTCTTCACCCTTTTTACCATTTCCTTGATACAGTATAATCGAATACAATGCATAAATTGCGGCTACGGCAACGGAAAAGGCTACAACTATTAAAACTATATTTGAACTAATCATATTTCTCTCTTTATAAATATAAGTTCATTATACATTATATTCATAAAAAAAGAAAATACATTCATATAAATGGTTTAAGACTTTACTTTTCACTAAAAATAGTTATATATTATACATATGAAGAAAAGTATAATTTTTTTAATATTTTTTTTAGCAACAATTTCTTATGTAAACGCTGATGACTTTTTTGACAACTATGCAGGAATAGACCATGCTTGGGACGGGCAGCAGGTAGTTACCGATAAAGAGTTTGAAAAAGCTATAGATACTTTGACACAAAAACAAAAAAAGAAAGAAGAAAAAGCAAGAAAAAAGAAAATAAAAAAAATAAGCGGTGGTGGAACCAGTTTGCACAAAGGACTTGAACCCACCGGAGAAATTCTTGAACAGGAAGCATTAAAACAAAAAGGTAAAAATGAAGGACTTTTGCTTAATATTCCCGTTGATGTAGTTCTTGATAATAAAATAATGGAAAAGGGTTTCTACAATGTCTTTGGCGAAAAAGATAATAATGGCGAAGTATTTTTATCTTTTTATCAAGCTCATGATTTCAAAGGTAAAATAAAAGCTTATACAACAAAAAATGATTTTGATTCGGAAACTTTGGATTTTGTTCAAATGATTCCTTATGATGAAAACTACATAAAAATCATGTATGGCTCTTTAGACTTTAATGCTTACGCCTATTTACAGTATATTCAAGAGCGTAATGACGAAAATAATTTTTAATATAATTTGTTATTAAACTACGGGTTTGGTTACATTTTGTAACATTTCTTACCAATTTATTTTACAAAAAGTCAATTTCTTCATTGTTTGTGTTTTTATATATATAGAAATATATCCCCGACTTGGTGTGTATTAGAAAAGAAAAGAAAAGAAGCTTAGAAGTATGAAAGTAAGAAATGTTGACAGTAATATTTCCCAAATTCAGGGCGGTAACATTCGCCATACTAATGCTGTAATTGGCAATAAAATTGCATACAGCAGTAAGAATATTAATTATACAAATAAACCTGCTTTTAAAGGAAAATCTGATTTTTCTAAACGCAGCTGGCTAATTTTCAGACAATTGTCAGATTATATGAAAGAAAAAAGCGAACTTACAAGTGCAGGGATAGCATTTGTAGGAACCGGCGGCATAGCTCCTTTTGCAATTATGATGAGTCCCGGTAAAGGAAAGAAAAAAGGTGAAGCTGCACCGACAGAAGAGGAGAAAAAAACAGCTAAAGAAAAGAAATTTTTCCAAGCTATAAGACAACCTATTTCTGCAGGGCTTGCTTTCGGTTTTCAGCTTCCTACAACATTAGGTATAGCAAAGTTGTTCAATTATTATGCCTATGAGAATCCGAAAAAAGTATTTAAAGATTCCACTATTGGTAATTTAGTTCCTGATAAAGGATATTTGAAGAAACAGGCAAAGAAAATACTAAATGGTAAAGCAAATGATAAATTAAAATCAGAATGGATTGAAGAATATAAAATTGCAGAAGATTCAGAAAAAATAACTACGGAACTCATGGCTAAGTTAAAACAAGGTTATGAAGAAGTAGGCATTGATATTTCAGATAAAAAACTTCGTGAAATGGCTAATAAAAAATCTAAACGTAATAAATATATTGCAGAAAAAATGGCTGATGCAAAATATAAAAAACTTATCGATGAAAAAGTTGCATCTTTAGATGCTGATAAATTCCAAATAAAAGATATAGACCTTGTAACAGAAGATTATCAAAATCTTGCAAAACATCGCTACAAAACTGATTTTAAGGAATTGGAAAAAAATGCAAAATTAAATTGGATTGATACATTTGTAAAATCAATGGGATTTAGCAATAAAAAACTTAAAAAACTTGAAGAGGCACAGAAAAATCTTGCAAAAGAAAAAGGACTTGCTTTGCTAAAACAAGATTCACCTGAATTATTCACCGACAAAGCTGCTAAATTCAAGAAATTTATAGAAAACAAGTGTTCATCAGCTCAAAAAGTGTATGGTAACAAAGTATTCTGGTTTACACTGGTTACTAACTTGTTTATGGTTGCATTTAGCTGTACTGCTTTAAACTGGTTACACCCAAAATTTGCAAGCTTTGTAGACGGAATTAAACTTGCACGAAAAGAAGAAGCGGAAAGAAAATCTGCAAAATTACAATCAATTAACTCTCTAAAATCCGGAGAGCAAATTGAAGGTCAGAAAGTGAAGGTGAGCGCATGAGTTCAGTAAACAAAGTCTGGCAGAAAATGACAAACCTGTCACCAACAACATATTTTGCAACATCATTAATTCTTAAAGATGCTGTAGGATGTGTAATGTATACTTCTACTGCAAGAAGAAACAAAAAATATACACCCGATAAAAGAGCAGACGTAGCAAATTACGATTTAGCAAACGGCGTAATAAATATAGCACTCCAGCTTTTAGCGGTAAAACCGATTGAAACTCTGATGACAAAAGTTGCCGACTCTAAATTTATGAAACATTTCTTTAAGGATTTAGATTCAAGGCTTGGAAATACAGATAACAAGGCTGTCTCAACGCTGCTTAAACATAAATCAGGTCTTGTAAAAGGTTCAACAGCACTATTATCTGTAATTATCTGCCAATATATAATTAAGAGATTCATTTCTCCTTTCTTCTCTATGCCTGCGAGCGAAAAATTCCAAGAATGGGGACTAGTTAAACCGAAATTATATGAAGGAGAAACATACGGAAAACCTTCAAAACTTGATATTGTTTATAATGCAGCTAATGATATAGAAGCTGTCGGTAGTAATATCAAGGATTTTGGTGCAAGAAATATTAATGATTTGCATGAAAATATCAAAGATATCCATGAAGATTTACACGAAAATATAAAGGATTTTCATGAAGACATACATGAAGATATAAAAGATTTTCATGAAAGCATAAAAAGCAGATTTGAAATCCAAGGATAGGGGTAAACGCAGAATCGGGATAAAATCAGGAGTGGGGAAGAATATAGCTGCCATCCATAAATTTTAATTTCATATTGTTTGTGAGATAATAACTTTATTGATGTTAAGGGGAGATTGAAAATGAATATTTTAAGTTCTATTAAGCATTTTTACAGAGAGCCTGAACCGGCAGAACCGATTACAGATCAGGCATTAATTGACAAAACATATGCTATGTGGAGAATGAGAATATTTTTATCAATGTTTTTCGGATACATCATATTCTACACTTGCCGCAAAAACATATCTGTTGCACTCCCTGCAATACAGGAAGCACTAGGGTACAGCAAGCTAGAACTCGGTTTGCTCGGTAGCTCATTATATTTTTCATATGCGGCAGGAAAATTTATTAACGGTATAATCGCTGATAACACAAACGCTAAGAGAATTCTTCCGACGGCACTTTTTATTTCTGCTTTAGTTAATATTTTATTTGTTGTTTGTGCACACTTTGTTCCAAAAGAAATTACATTTTTTGGCTTGCCGCCAATATCAATCCTATTATGGCTTTTAGCTTTCTTTTGGGGAGTAAACGGATGGTTCCAATCAATGGGATTCCCTCCGATTGCGAAAAACCTTTCATACTGGTTTGCAAATAAAGAACGCGGAGTAAAATGGTCTTTGTGGTCTTCTTCTCACGAAGTCGGTACATACATAAGTATGATTCTTTCAGGATTCTTAATAACTCACTATGGTTGGGAATCCGTATTTTATGTTCCTGCGTTTTTTGCTATTATTTTCTGCTTTTTCTTCTACAAAAATCTTCAGGACAAGCCTGTAAGTATCGGTCTGCCTGATATTGAAAAATATAAAGATCCTGATTATGTTGAACCGGAAAAAGCTTCTGATGAAGAAGAAAGTAATACATACTCAGAGATTTTCAAGAAATATATTATCAAAAATCCGACAGTTTGGCTGCTTGCTATAGCTTATATATTTGTATACGTTGTAAGATACGGAACTATTGACTGGCTTGTTATGTATCAAGTTGATATGAAACATTATACAATCTCAGAAGCAGCTAAAATCATAAGTTTTCTTCCTCTTGTCGGTGTCTTGGGAACAATCGGAGCAGGTTTTGTTTCTGATAAGTTATTCAAGGGAAAAAGATCTCCTGTTAATATTATATGTTTAACACTATTAGCTATATGTATTTACTTATTCAAAATTAATCAAGTTCCGTTTTTGGACTATGTGTACGTTTCCGCTATAGGAGTCTTTACCTGCGGGCCTCAAGTCCTAATCGGCGGCTTGTCAGCTGTTGAATCCAGTTCTAAAAAAGTTGCATCCGCAGTTACAGGATTCTGCGGAATGTTCGGATATATAGGCTCTATTCTTTCAGGAATCGGAACCGGTTATATCATTGACAAATTTTCCTGGAATAGCGCTATTAACTTCTGGATATTGTCAGCGTTGATATCTCTTGGTATTTGCCTGATATTACTCAAAAAAGAGGTAAATAGCAGGGGTAAATAGCAGGGTAAATAGCAGGGTATTTACAACAAAGGTCTTTAGATTTTTGAGCATTGTCATGATAGAATGAATTCATAATGTTGAAAATAGTCCAAAAACTAAATAAAGGGTTAAGCGGAGAAATTACAATTCCAGCGGATAAATCGGTTTCTCATAGAGCCGTAATGTTTTCTTCTATCGCTAAAGGAAGTTGTATAATTAAAAATTTTTCAAACGGAGCAGACTGTCATTCTACATTGAATATATTTAAGCAGTTAGGTGCAAATATTGAGTTTAAGGATGAAAAAACTTTGAGTATAAAATCCGGCGGTATTTTGAAAAAGTCATTATCACCTTTAAACGCAGGAAATTCAGGTACTACAACAAGACTTATTTCGGGAATTCTTGCAGGACAAAACTTTGATTCGGTAATAATAGGAGATGAAAGCCTTTCAAAGCGTCCGATGAAAAGAATAATAGAGCCGTTAACGCAAATGGGAGCTAAAATTGAATCCACAGAAGGTCGCGTACCACTAAGAATTTTCGGACAAAAATTGCATGGTATAGAATATAATTCACCTCTTGCAAGCGCACAAGTGAAATCATGTATTCTTCTTGCTGGGTTGTATGCAGACGGTGTTACTACAGTTACGGAACCGTATGTATCACGAAACCATACAGAGCTTCTTTTTGAATATTTAGGAGCAGATATAACTGTAAAAGATAATTCGGTCATAGTAAAACCTTCTGAACTTACAGCAAAAGATATTACTGTTGTCGGCGATATTTCATCAGCGGCATTTTTTATAGCGGCAGGGTTAATAGTTCCGAATTCTGATTTTATAATCAAAGATGCGGGTTTGAATCCAACACGCTCAGGCATTATTGATATTGTAAAAAGAATGAACGGAAATATTGAAGTTTTGAATAAAAAAACAGAATCAGGTGAACTTGTTGGCGATATTAGAGTACAATACAGCGAGAATCTAAAAGGATGTATTATTCAAAATGATGACATTCCGAGACTCATTGACGAATTGCCGGTTATCGCAGTTCTTGCTTCTCAAGCTGAAGGCGAAACAGTTGTTAAAAATGCGGAAGATTTGAGGAATAAAGAGTCTGACAGAATAAAATGTCTTGTGTCAGAGCTAACTAAAATAGGAATTAATATAACTGAAACTCCTGACGGATTTATAGTAAGAGGAAAAACCAATATCAAAGGCGGTGCAGAACTCGAAAGCTACAATGATCACAGACTTGCAATGAGTTTTTATATAGCGGGACTTGTTGCAGAAAAAGAAATTGGAATAAACGGTTTTGAGTGGACAAATATTTCTTTCCCTGAGTTTGAACAGCTTATGTATCAATTAATCTAAAACTTTTTATATTGCATATTTAAGAATTAACTAATTAGGCATACCATTATAAAATCTCGTAGTGCCAATGTACTTTATTTGAGTTAATGGTTTAAGTGTTGTTTTATTTTGAAAAAAGTATTTTTACAATTCTTAATAATTATAGCAATTATGTATAAAAAAGTAACTTTATATATATAGATGGGATTAAGAATCGATGGGAATAAATAATTTTATAGATAATTTTATAGGCGGTTTGGCTTTCGGGATGATGGCAAATAATCCTTGCTTTGGAGGATTTGGATACTTTGGCGCCTATTCAAATTCTGGCAGGGTAGATTTTGGAACTTTTGCCAATCCGTTTCCAACGATTTTTTCTAACATGCAAATGAATAATTCTATGATGGTGCCTCCGATTTTTACAGATTTTGGGAATCCTGATTATCCTGCTATAGATTTTTCAAATGTTACAAAAAGTATTTGGGATAATGTTTTTAATCCTGAATCAGAACTAAATAAAAGAACAAAACAATATTTATCAAATATGGGGAATTCGCAATATAAATCACCGAATACTTCAGTATTTCCAATGACATATCAAATGTTTGATATGCCGTTTTCAGGTTTTTATAATCCTATTCAAACAATGCCATATTCATACGAACCGTCAGTAACAGATGCTGAAGCTGTTAAAGAGGAAAAGAAAAACGATTCTTCAGAGTTTAAAAAGGTCAAATTAAGTGAATCTGCTTCTAATAATAATGAAAAAATCGGCAAAAAAAGTTCAACAGTAAAACTTTGGACTCAGATGAGCGATAATGAAATGCGGGAAATATATGGGAATTACTCAAGAGACATTATGACAAAATTCAACGGAACTGCTGCGGATTTGAATAAGTTTATCAGCAGATATCCCAATAGTGTATTAAAAGGTAAAGGCGATGTCTTTATAAGAGCTCAAGAAAAATATGGAATAAACGCAGCTATACTTCTTGCTATATCGGGCATTGAGACAAGTTATGGTACTACAGGAAATTCTCGACCCTATTATAATGTAGTAAACATAGAAAAGCCTAAAAAGGCTTCATATTCAGGACGTTGGCGAAGATTTAGCTCTCCTGACGAGTGTATTATGGAATTAGCGAGATTGCTGAAAGAAAATTACGTAAATAATCCCGGAAAAGAAAATACTCATTTAACCAAATTATATCAAGTAAATGCAAAATACTGTCCTGCGGCTGAGACTTCCAAAAATTCAGGCTGGGCTATGAAAGTAGAAGAGTTTTATAACACGATACAGTCTAGTGTTGCATAAAAAAAAGCCGTTTCATTTGAGAACGGCTACCAGACTTGGGGAGGAGGTATGAAAAACCTTTTCGGCTTTCCATACCAATATTATCGACACTTTATTAAAAATCTTTATAATTAGAATATAAATATCATACAAATAGAGGAATACAATTAATGGCATTATGCAATAAATAGTAAATTCCTGTATATATTGTTATTTCTGATTCCTCATAAAAGATAATTTTGAAAAAGCTTTTTTATATACACGCTTCAAATAAAAAACTACAGCATATATAGCTTTTAGTAAGCAGTATGAAACGCTTTAGTAAACCGCTCATACGTCTGTGGCAGACTTCAGTTTATCGCAGACAAAATGCAAAAAAATTCCGTTATTCTTATAATGACGATAAAAGCATGTTAATTTCAGAGATTAAGTCTTCATTTGTTGTTTTAACAGCATGTATTAAAGCTTTCTTTAAAAGAGATTTTGCTTTATTAAGGCTGTTAAAATTTATCATTAATTCTGCTGCTGCTTTATAATTTATTGCAATGTCTTCATTAGAATTTGTTTTTTCATAATTCTTTACAGCTTCTGCATAATATTTAAGAGCTTTGTCTTTTTTTCTGAATTGAACACATGCGTCGGCTGTATTGGATAATACATACCCTTTCATTGTTAAATCACTTGTTTGGTCAACAAGTTTTCTTGCTGTTTCATAATATTCAAAAGCTTCTTCATTATATTTATCGGTTAAAATATTTGCCATTCTTGTAAGCGAGTCTGATTGTCCGATTAAGTCATCAGACTTTCCTGCGTATGATATTGACGTGAAATAATGTTTCATAGCAGGCTCGATTTGATTAACATCATCGTAAATTTGAGCCATAGAATAATGAGCTCTGGATTTGACATTTACATCTGTTGTATATTGTAATGACTTATTGTAACTGTTTAGTGCCTGAACAAAATGGTCATTATCATCATAAATTTTACCAATCTCTAAGCAAATTCTGGATTGAGTTTCATTATCATTAAGTTCTCCTGCTCTTGAAAATGCTTCTTTAAACATTGCCATTGCTTTTTGCGGATTGTTATTAAAAGCATGTTTTTTTGCTTCTACAAAAAGTGATTTTAATCTTGTATCTTGCGGAATTATCGTTATGTTAGGCTTTTGAGATATTGTCTTTTGAGCTTGAGTAAATTCTTCTTCCAGAGTCAGCTCTTCAGGTTCAATGTTTATGCCTTGTTCCGGTTCTGCTTCAGCAGCACTGTATTCGGTTTCAACCGGCAATTGCGGTTGCTGTTCTGTTTGAATATTTTGCTGAGAATCTTCAATATCTTGCTGCGGAGCTTCAGAGTTTTCCTTTTTGTCGTTATCTGGGAATTTTACCAAGAAGCTGGGATTAATGTCATCTTCATTATATCCGTAATCTATTCTTTGCAAGAATAATGCATCTAACCAGTTTTGTACCACTTTTGACTCTTTATTTAATGTTTCTGAAATATATCTGTCTAAAAGTGATGCAGCAATCTTTAAATTGCTTTGGATTAGATTAACTTGCGGACGTTCAGAATGTACTTGCTCATTAACTATCTGCAAATATCTGTTAACTTGTTCTTCAACATCTTGCGGGGTTGCAATAGCTTTAATAGTATTTCTAAAATCTTTTAGAATTTGTGCTATATTAACTTTATTGCTTCTTCCGCTTCTTGTCATACCGGCAGTGGAATGAGAAGGTTGATTTATTGGTTGGTAACTGCTTTGTAAAGTCTGATATTGAATTGGAGAAGGCCCGTTAAAATGAGTTATTTGCGGGTTACTGACGGTATATGTTTGACGTTGGTTCGGAAATGCCTGAGGATAAGCATTTGCGGCAGGTGAATATACGGGCTGACGAAGCGAAGCTGTTTGCTGTCCTTGATTTTGGTGGTCTTCTGCTCTGCCTCTTGCAATAACTTCTTGTCGTTGCTGCTGCTGGTCTTGAGCGTGCTGATTGTGACCGTCTTTATCGGTTCCGCTTTGTTGTGTTTGATAGCCCTGTGTCTGCTGTGGATAACGCGGGCGAATATTGTTCATCGTATTAAACAATCTGATACCGTCCTTCCTTTAATAATATCGGTATATTATTAACGTTCTTGACTATTAAAAAAAAATATCATCCGTTTAGATGATATTTTTTTAATGATTTGTATCAAAAAGTCAATTCTTTTTTACAATAATTCTTTTCTACAATAATTCTTTTAAATAATTTGGAAGAGCAAATCTTGCATTATGATACTCTTTGTTATAAATTTTGCAAGTTTTTGTTATTAGATCCCCTCTTCTATCATCGTAATATGAGAGTGGTTCAACAGATTCTGAACAAAATGCCCAAGCCCAATATCCACCCGGATATGTCGGAATGTTTGAAGTATATGTTGAAACAATCGGAAATACACGTTTTAATTGTGTGTACATTTTTTTAATCTCTTCTTTATTTGTAAATGGGGATTCTGACTGAGCAACCATAATCCCGCCTTTTTTCATTGAGCGTTTTACATTTGTATAAAACTCATCTGTAAAAAGTCCTTCTCCGGGTCCCATAGGGTCTGTTGAATCAATGAGTACAATGTCAAACATGTTTTCTTTGTCTTTAATGTATTCAATTGCATCTTCTACTAAGATTTCACATTTTGGATTATCAAGTTCACAAGAGATAGTCGGAAGATATTTTTTACAAGCATCAATTACCATTCCGTCAATTTCACATAATATAACCTTTTCAACCGTATCGTGTTTTAAAACTTCTCTAACGGTACCTCCGTCACCTCCGCCAATTACAAGCACTGTTTTTGGACAAGGATGCTGCATCATGGGAATATGAGCAATCATTTCGTGATAATGAAATTCATCACCTTCCGTTGTCATCATTAAATCATCTAATGTAAGAACTTTTCCTAATTTTGAATCTGTATCAAAAATTTCAACTTTTTGAAATTTTGATTGTTCCGAAAATAAAATATCTTTTGTCTTTATGGCAATTCCGTATCCGCCCGGAGTGATTTCTTTATATATATTTTGTTCCTTATCTACACCTTGTAAAACTATTGATTTTGTCATTTAAATTATTCCTCCTGAAAGTATATGTATATGCAGGTGAAAAACTTCTTGCCCTGCTTCTTTTCCTGTGTTAATTACCGTCCTGTATGATTTTATGCCTTCTTTTTTAGTAACTTCTTTTACGGTCATCATCAATTTCCCTAATAACACTTCATCTTCAAGTTCATTCAATGATTCTACGTGTAGTTTCGGAACTACAAGAAGATGAATATCAGCCTTAGGATTAATGTCTTTAAACACAACTGCATAGTCGTTTTCATAAACGAAATCCGTATTAAAATCACCGGCTATTATTTTACAAAATATGCAATCATTCATATATGTTACCTCTTATTTTTATTTCATTTACCTATTTGTCGCTTTTGTAATTTGTTAAAATTAAATCTTTAAAAGTGCTGTCTTTAAGTTTTAAAGCTTTTTGTAATGATGTTTCATCAACATCAGCACCTGCTTTAATTAACAAATTTGAGATTTCTTCACTTTTTTTAGAAATAGCTAATGTTAACAAACTTTTACCGGCTGAGACATCATCTACCTTTGCGCCATGCACAATCAAAGATTTTACCATTTCCACATTTTGAGCAGATATAGCATGAGCCATTAACGATTTACCGTTTATTACCTGATTTGGATCTACGCCTGCCGCTAAGAGTTTTTCTACAATATCAGGTTTATTTAATTTTATTGCCCAATATATGGCAGGCATTTTTAATATTGCAGTATTAGGATCCACGCCGGATGCAAGAAATAAACTTATACAGTCTTTATCACCTTTTTTTAATGCTTTCAATAATCCTGTTGAATCGTAATTATAATTTTTTTGTATAATTTGTTTAATAATTTTTTCTTTTGGAGTTAAGGTGATTTCCTCTGCGTTCACGTTTAATAAATTACAGCAAAGTGCTGCGATAACAGTAATAATATAAGCCTTTTTCATACCTGTTCCCTCCTTGTAAAAAATATTATAGCATTAAAATATATATTTTGTTATAAACTCTGCGTCCTTACCTGACATAGCCTAGTTATAATATAAATTCAGAAGAGAGATGAACATCTTGTCCAAACTCTTTCAACCTTACATGTGATAGAGAACTTAATAGTTTTCTAAATTTTCAACCAAATATTTCTTATATTCATCTCTCAATGACTTTGGGGTAAGGATTTTACATCCTTTGCCCCATTTAAATACGTGCCATATTATTTCTCGGCTTCCGCTTGCTTTAAAACTAACTGTATAGCTTCCGTCTTCTTCCCATTTTCCTTTTTGAGTAGGGTGAAAATTGTATTTGGAAGCATCATCCGCTAAATCCGGCGTAAATGAAAGTTTTACATTTAAGATTTCTCCTTGATAAACTCCAAACGAACGTGAAGAATATTCTTGTAAATTGAAATCTCCTTTATCAAATACTTCTTCCGTAAGTTCAAAGTTTTCAAATTTATGTAAAAGATAATTGTATATTCCATCCCCTTTTTCAGGTTCTCTTGCAACAAGATATACTTTTTCTCCGTAGATAAGCCCTAAAGGTTCAATTTTTCTTTGTTTATTATGGTAGACTGCTTTTATTTTTTTTGAATCCTTTAAAGCTTCCCGGACTATGTTTAAGTGTTCAATATTCATTTTATACTGAGGCATTTGACGAATCGCATATCCTTCTGTCTGCATATAAAGTTCAATATTGTTTTCTATGGAATTTGCTCTTTTTTGTGCCAAAAGCTTTATTTTATCAACAGTTTGTTTTAATTCGCTTTTAACCTCTTTATTCGTTGTCCTTCGTTCGTATTGTTCAATATTAGCAATTTCTTTCGGTGAAAATGATATAAGAGGCAGCAATGAATGATTTGTAAACCCCCAGTGTTTAACATTATACTTATCTTCAATTTCTAACTCTTCAATCTGAGGAAAAATATTAATTAAACTATCTCGCATTCTTTCTGCTGTTCGTCTTGAAACGCCATATTCTTCTTCAATTTCTTTTATTGTGATCCCCTGTGGTCTTGCTGCCATAGCAAAAGCCAACTCCAGTATATCTGAATTTCTGGAATATCTTGGTTTGTCTTCCATAATTTCTCTTTCTGTTATACTAAAAATGTAATTATTAAACCTGATGTAATACTTATTACAAGAAGAAATGCAATTATTTTTATTGTGTCTTTAAAGTCATTGTTTTTTAATAAAACTAAAAGACCCAGACCTGCATTTGATAAAAGAGCGCTCATAGCTGCTCCGAAAGTAATAGAACCTTTTATAAGCATCATAGTTACTCCGATTGAGATTGCGCAGTTAGGAATTAAACCTATAAAAGCCGCAACAATCGGTTGTATGTATTTGCCCGTTGCTAACAGATTAGTTATGGAAACACTTTCCAGACAGTAATTTAAAATCAATGTTATAACCAGTATAAATCCAAATACATTTGCAGTATGCATAATCGGGTGGATTATCAATTCTCTTTTATGTCCGTGTTCAATATCGTGTTTACAACAGCCTTCTTCTTCAGTTAATTCAATATCAAAATCTTCATTTTTTACAACTGCCTGAGGACGAATAAAATCTATCAAATAACCTGCTGTAAGTCCTATTAATAACTTAATTATTACAATCGGAATAATTAGATACGCTTTGTTTGGTGTAGCAAGAAGAATCGGAATTGTTTCGTCTGAAGTTGCCAAATAAACGGCAATTAAACACCCTCTTGTTATAATTCTTCTTGAATATAAACTGCCGGCAATAACTGAAAAACCGCATTGAGGAATTATTGCCGCCAAGCTTCCTACAAGAACTCCGCTTTTCCCTGTTTTCTTTAGCAACGAATTAATTCTGTCCGCATAAAAGAATTCCAATAATTCTATAATAACGAAAACAAAAAATAAAAACGGCAGTAAGTGAATACTGTCACAAATAGCATCAATAACCCAATCTGCAAATGGTAATTTCTCTATTAAATTATCTAACGGAGAAAAAATAAATTCATTAAATTCATTAATTTTGTTTATAAGAGAAACTAACATATGTATAATTTATCATAAACAAAAATAAATACAAAAGACCTCCGGCAAAGTATGCCGAAGGTCCCCCAATCTTACATTTAATTTATTCCACCGTAAATGTAAGCATCCTTCCTTCATCTGTTTTAATTATATATTTATTTCCGTCAATTTTTACATTTGAAACTTCTTTTCCGTTTAGCATATAATACTCATTTTCAAATTTGCATCCTTTTGTCAGAGAACTTTCAGAAGAAGTATAGCCATAATTTACAACATCTACAGCCTTATTTTTGGTTGTATCATAAGAATAGACTTTTACTATAGTAAACTCATTACCATCAATTTTTACTGTTTTATAGATAT
>ODAI011649718.1_pt1 | contig 57065 bp, 53 predicted proteins | sample 1539321 | NCBI WGS metagenome assembly ODAI01 (sample SAMN02144231, study PRJEB22623) | gut metagenome | biome: sheep rumen | host: Ovis aries | place: New Zealand | reverse complement strand
CCGTCGTCTGACGACGAACCGTCGCCAAGTTTGCCTATGTACATACCCGGACGGCGGCGGATGTGCTCCTGCCATTCAAGGGTCTGGATTTTTTCGTCGGTATATTCTTCAAGTTCTTCCATTTTGTCAATTATAATTGTAATGCCGCAAAGATACAAATTATTTTTAAAAGATGAAAGAATTTAGATTAAAGTTTGGGGATAAAAAAAATCCTTGAAATCATTTCTGATTTCAAGGATTTGTGCGCCGGACAGGACTTGAACCTGCACCCAATAAAACTCGGATATGCCCCTCAAACATACGCGTCTACCAGTTCCGCCACCAGCGCTCTTATTTTTTTGACGGTGCAAAATTATGTAAGTTTTTTGAATCTGCCAAATTTTTTTTGTGTTTTTTTCAAAATTTTTTTTTTCAATACAATAGGTTGACCATTCCTGACTTCGACATCTGCTTGCCTGATGATGTCTTGTAGGTGATGTGGTACATGTAAGTATCTCTGCTGCAAAGTTTTGAACTTCGGTCATAACCATCCCAGCCTTCGTTGAGGTCGTCGGATTGGAAAATGATTGCGCCGCGCTTGTCGTATATCGCGAGGTGGTAGTCGGCGAGGAAATCTGCTCGCGGGCGGAAGGTGCGGTTGTCTATGATGTCGCTCTTGGGGTTGAGGGCGTTGGGGATGTATATCACGGGTTCGCGTTGCAGGCAGGCGGTGTTGGAGCGGATTGTGTTGCCGTTTTGACAGGCAATCTGCACGTAATAACAGAATTGTCCGTCGTAAATGTTTTCGTCGGCTATCATGTTGGAAAGATGGTCTTGGTATTCGTTGTAATATTTGCCAATTTCCGCAATTTGCACCCATTCGCCATTGTCGATGCGTCTAAATATTGTGTTGGTGCTTATGCCGCCGTCGATGTTTGGCATTGATGTCCACGATATTAGGTTGGCATTGGTTTGGTCGGACAGTGCTGTGGCGATTACGTTGTGTGCGGAGTCAGATTGCGAGAGACGATGCCCGCATTTGTCGTTGACGGCAAGTATATAAGAATAGCTGGAATCTGGCGAAGCGTCCTGGTCGGTGTAGATGAAATTTTGCATCACGTGGTCGGGTAGGGGGATTGTTACCTCTGCTCCCGTGGCTGTATTGCGGCGGATGAGTTGCGCTTCGGCTGCTGACGGCGAGTCGGTGGCGGTGAGGCTCAGGCATATTTGGTTGTTGTCATCTACTGTGGCGTAAGAGATTTGGGTGGTGGCGGGCGGCTCAGGTTTGTCGCCTTTTATGGTTACTGATGGCGACGATGTTTTGATGCCGTTGCTGCCTGTCCATTGTATCTGAAAAATGCGCGGGGAGGCAAATGTGTCAAATTTTTTTGAGACGGTGGTGTCGGTGGTTGTCATGATGGTTTCGTGGGATGGCTGCAATTGCATTATTGAGAATGTACCCGGCATCTCCATCGAGCTGTATTCCAATGTGTAGGAGTCGTCGCAATAGTCGTAATTTGCTTGCAGTGTGATAGTGGAGACCGGCTCCGACATCAGGCTGTAATGTTTTTGACCGTTGTCGTCGATGACGTATGCAGCTATGCAGTAGTATTCCTTGCGGATGCTGGTCATTGCGTATGTGCCGTATTCGTTGGAGCGGTCGGTGTAGGTGAATGTATGGTTGTTTTCGATTACTGCAACGTTGTTGTAAGTGCCGGGGATTACGCCCTCGCCGTCCACGATGAGCCTTTTTACGATGTAGCCGTCCACAAGTTCGGGATTCTTCACTGTCCACGAAAGGACGGGGATGCCCTCGGCGTTGACTTCTATGGATGTCAATGTTGGGGTCTCCACGCCGTCTTGTGCGTTGGCTGTTGCGGCTGACAATGTGGCTACAGCTAATAGTGTTGTTATGTATAAAAAAAATTTTTTCATTTTGCTATGCGTATGGCTGGCTGGAAGCCTTTGTTCCAAGTTTGTATGGCAGGCTGGAAGCCTGCACTCCAATGTATAAAACGAAAATTACCGGAATTTTATTAAAAGATTCCGGTAATTTTCGATAAAAAAGTTATGTGTGTGTCTAATTGTTAAAACTCAACTTCAAACTCTACGCGGCGGTTTTTGGCCTTGTTGGCGGCGGAGTTGTTGGGCACGATGGGACGTGTGTCGCCGTAGCCTTCGCTGTGCATCCTTGATTCTTCTACGCCCTTGCCTTTGAGGTATTTGAGCACTTCGGCAGCGCGGTCTTTGGAGAGATTGAGGTTCATTTCGGAGTTGCCGTCGTTGTCGGTATGACCCTTGATGAAGAGTTTGTAAGCGGGATTTTCCTTCATGATGTTTGCAATGTCGTCGAGAATGGGGTACGACGACTTTGTGATTGTGGACTTGCCGGTCTCAAACTGGATTCCGTTGAGGGCTTTCTTGAATACCTGCTTAACTTCTTGCTTAACTTCCGGGCATCCGTTGTTTTCTGCTATGCCAGCTATTTCGGGGCATTTGTCCATGTAGTCGGGGATGCCGTCGTTGTCGGTGTCGAGCGGGCATCCTGTGGCGTCTGTCTTTGCGCTGCTCGGGGTTTCCGGGCATTTGTCGAGGTAGTCGGGCACGCCGTCGTTGTCGTTGTCGTCGGGGCAGCCATTGGAATTGACGCTTACGCCTTGTGGAGTGTCGGGGCAGCGGTCGTTGTCGTCTGGTATGCCGTCGCCGTCGCTGTCGGCTATGCAGCCGTTTTCGTCCACCTTGGAGCCGGTGGGTGTGCCAGGGCACTTGTCGAGGTTGTCGGGTACGCCGTCGCCGTCGCTATCAGCGGGGCAGCCGTCTTCGTCAACAGGTACGTCCGCTTCGGTGTCGGGGCAGTGGTCTTTGTCGTCTTCCACACCGTCGCCGTCGGCGTCGTAGAAGTCGGGCTCCGGAGCTTCTGTGCGCACGTTGTTGTCATTCTTAGAATTCTCCTTCTCCTCTTTCTTGGCTCTGCGCTTGGCTTGGTGCTCCTTGGAGCCGATTATAAGTCCGAGACCAACATTAAACCTTGTGGATGTGAGCTTGTCGGGGAAGATGTAGTCATTATCCTTTGATGTGCCGTAATGTACAGGGATGTTGTCGCATGCTGCAAAGACGTTGAGGGGGCCGAGGTTGATGTTTACGCCGAGTCCCAATGCGTGCCAAGAGCCGTCCATCATTGAGTACATTCCGTTGATGGAGAGCAGGCGGATTGGATGAAAGTTTACTGATGCCGAAAATTCTTGCCATGCCTTTTTGTGGGCGAATGTTGTTTTGGACAGGAAACCAAATCCAACGATTTTGATGGGCTCCCAAGATGCGCCGAGATAGATTTTGGTGTTGAGTGCCTGGGCGAATTTGTTGTCGTCGCTGGTGGCGAAGGTTTTTTCAAATTCGTCTTCGTATTTCTTGAAGTCGAGTTCGCCGTTTTCTCTTGCGTTCTCTTCGTTGCGTTTGTCGTCCTGCTTGAACTCCGCGCCGTTGTATTCGAAGTTCTTTTGCATGTAGACTTTGGCGACGTTCTTGGAGTATTTGATGAATCCGAGGTCGGTGACGCTTGCGGCGAGGGTGAGTTTGTCCAAGAGCTTGTATGTGGCGCCGAGGTCGAGGCCGATTCCGTGGTTGCCCTTGAAGTCCTGCCATTTTACTTCGTCGATTTCGTTGTCTATTTTGAGTTTGCCGTCATTGTCCACTTGTGCGACGAGGCCCGGGTATGATGCCATTATTTCGGCTTTGCCTTTCATCTCCCATTTGTCTATGCTGCCGGTGATTGTGATGTCGTCGAAGTTGGTCCTGATGCTTGCGCCGCCCCAGAGGTACTTGCCGGTGACGCCGAGGTTGAGTTTTTCGCCAAACTGGTGGGCGAATGTCAGCCCGGCTTGTGCGTGCCCGTATGCGTCGAGGTAGAGGTCGCCGGCGTCGAGGTTGAAGGTCTCGCCTTTTTTCATGCCGCCGAGCACTACGTCGAAGAACGACTTGGGTATCATCGTGTTGGAGCCTATCTGTACGCCGACTGAGAATCCGAGGAACGACTTGTCGCCCATCCTGAATCCGAAGTCGAATATGTCGATGTATGAGTTGGCGTAGAGGTGGAGTTTGTCGCCGAGCGCGTCCAGGAACTCTTTCTGTCCCTCTTTGTTGGCGTTGATTGACTTGTCGAGGAAGAGGACGGTCTGGCCTTGTGCGTTCTTTTTTACGATGTCGCTGAAAGAGATGCTCTTGTTGCCGAAGTCGAGCGCGAAGTTGCCGGCGACGCTGAAGTAGAACCTCTGGTCGGGCATCATTGCGGGGTTGAGGCTGTGCTGCCGCCAGTTGTATTTGTCGAAGTATATCGTGTTTGAAATCTGCGCCTGTGCTGTTGCCGCCATTGATGCGATGGCCAGTGCCGCTGTAATTTTTGTCAGTGTTTTTTTCATAATGACTTTAGATTGGTTAGATGTTGGACAGGTCGATTGTTGCGCTTACGAATGCTTTGAGGCTCATTGAGATGCCGTCGTTGATGTTGATCTTGAAGCTGGACGTGTTTCCTTTGTTGAGGTCGTATGAGATGAGCAGTCCGGTTGCGTTGTTGTCCTTGATTAGTTTTGCGATGTTGGAGAATGAGAGGGTGTATGTTTTGAACCCTGTGGACGTCTGACCTTCTTCGCGTGCGGGTATCACAATTTTGGATGAGTTGTCGGTGGCGGAGGCCTGTGTCCCCGGTATCGGCAGGTGGTATTCTTCCAGTTCGCCGTTTGGGTTGATTGTCGTGACTGTTGTCGCGAACTCGATGGAGAGTGAGATCTGGAAGTCGCTTTTGTTGTCGATTTCCATTTTGAGTTCAAATTCGTCGATGTCGTTGATTGCGTTGCCGTCGCCAAAAGTCTTGTTGAGGTCGTCGATTTCGATGAAGTCAGTGGATTTTGGCAGTGCTTTTTTCTCTTCTATGAGGGTGATGTCAAGGCCTTCCAATTTTTCGAGGGTGAAGCCGTTCATCTTGGAAAGGTCGATGGTGTTGTTAGTCCGGTCGAGGCATGCTCTGTCGAGTTTTGGGTTTTGTTGGAGTATTTCATCTACTCGCTTGGCTTCGTCGTCGGAGAGTTGGAATGTGCCTTTCAATCCTTCCATGTCGAAGATGTCGATGAAGTTGATGTCCCTCTGAGCGATGATTGGTGCGCCGAGTGAGGTGCTGAACATTACGTTGTCGCTGATGTCGTCGAGGTTGTATTCCTCTTTGGTGCACGACGGCAATAATGCCGTTGCCGCCACGGAGAGCGCGACGATTGGTGTCAAGAAGTTTCTTTTCATTGTGTAGTTGAATTATGTTGTTAGTTTTTGTGCGTTGTAGTAGGCAGCCGCGTTGCAAAGGTAGTTATTTTTTGGGAAAAACAACCAACTGTACTGTAAAAAAAAACAGAAAACTGCCTGATTGTTTGACAATTTTCTGTTTTTTATCATTTAGGACGGCTGATGACAGCGTCCTTTGTTGTTCAGACTTGGGTAGATGGATTATTCACCTTCCTCTTCTTCGCCTTCTTCAGCTTCTGCAGCGGCAGCTTGCTGAGCGGCAGCTTCAGCAGCCTGCTGAGCGGCAGCGAGCTGGTCTTTGTATTGTTTTGCAATTGCAACGATGTCAACCTTGCTGTCGGCAGCGAATTTCTTCACGCCTTCTGCGTCTTTGGCAGCGATTTCGTCGGTGAGGGCGATTACCTGGTTAATAAAATTCTGAGCCTTAGCCTGATCGGTACCAGCATAAATGTTAACGAGACCGTTGATACCAGCTACGTAGCCACAGAATTCTTCGGTGGTGAGCTCTGCTTTCTTGGCTGCAATCTGAGCCATAAGAGTTTCAGCCTTGGCAGCATCCTTAGCGGTTACAGCTTGTACAAATGCTGATACATTCTTGGTATTCTCGGATGCGCAAGAAACCATCATTACCATTGCTACTACGAGAGCGGCAACAATTGAAAAGATTTTTTTCATTTTTTTATTAATTTTTACGTTTGTTAATGTTTTGTTTTTTTTCGGTGCAAATTTACTACTCTTTGCGCGATTATAAATGCTTTTTTGGTTGAATAAAATGTTAATTTTGTGTTAAGGTGTTAACTAATTGTTAGTCGTTGATTCTAACAAAATACACCACGACAGAGTGTGGCGGGATTTTGTCCATATCGCCGACGAGACCTTTTGCAAAGTGTGGCGGAAGGATGAGTATTGCGCTGTCGCCGTGGCAAAGGTGGCGGAATGTGTGAATCATTCCTGGCTCCATTTCGCTTGCGCCCACGGTGAGTTCCTTTTGACCGTTGGTCTGGCTGTCGTAACAGATGGTGCCGTCCAAGAGTTCCACGCGGTAGTCCATAACGATTTTTGGGGCGATTGAGATGCTGTCGCCCTTGCCATAGTCGCACATCATATATTGTATGCCGCCGTCGCCTTCGGTCATTTTCCAATTGCGCCTTTTGACGTATTGTGCAATGTGTTCGGCATCCTCCTTTACGAGATACTTGTTGGCGGTGATGAGGTTTTCATTGAAGATTGAATACTTCTTCTCCGTGCCGTCGTCGCGCTTTACCTTGCTGCCGCACGATGCCGCAAATGTCAATGTCAATAATAATATTAATAAGGTGTGTGGTTTCATTTTTTTCTTTTGTCTTTTTTGACGAGTGGGCGTGTTACTTTGGGCAGGAGGCTTACGAAGCGTTGTACGATTTCCTCCAATGGCTTGTAACTCTTGCCGCCGGCGGCGTTGTCGTGGCCTCCGCCGTTGAAGTAACGCTCGGCGATGGTATTTACCTTAAAATCGCCTTTGCTCCTGAACGAACAGCGTATCAAGCCGTCGCGCTCCATGAAGAACGCCGAAAATTCCACGTCCTGTATGCACAATGGCAGGTTTACAAAGCCTTCGGTGTCGCCCACGCGGTAGTCAAATTGGTCGGCCTCCGCCTTGGTGAGCGAGATGTATGCGGCGTGGTATTGCGGGAATACTACCATTTTTTTGCTCAGGACGTAGCCCATGAGCCTCATTCGACCTTCGGAATAACTGTCGTAGATGTGGTGGATGATTTCGGAGCGGTCAAACCCAAACGCCGCCAACTGTCCCGCCACTTGGAATGTGCGCTGCGTGGTGCAGTTGAATTGGAAACAGCCCGTGTCGGTAACGATGCCGGTGTATAGGCAGCGCGCCGAGTCGATGCTGAGGTCGTAGCCGCACTCCTTGCAGAACAGGTACACGAGTTCGCTCGCGGCGGCAGCCTCGGGGTCGGAGAATACGTGTTTGCAGAGGCCTTCCTGCGGGTTGGGGTGGTGGTCTATCATAATCTTGACCGCCGACGATTCCTCCACTATTTTTTGCATCTTATCGACTCGTGATGCGGTGTTGAAATCGAGTAGAAACATCAAATCTGCCTCCGCAACGATTTGGTGCGCTTGCTCGTTGTCCCAAATGATGATGTCGCCGCATCCGGGCATCCACTTGAATGTGTCGGGGATGTTGTTGGGATATACGACGTGACATTCCTTCTTGTCTTTCAGGAAGTTATATAGAGCCAACGTAGAGCCGAGCGCGTCGCCGTCGGGGTTGAGGTGGGCGGTGATTACCACTTTTTTGGCGGCTTCGATGTCGGTTTTTGCTGCCTCGATATTTTTTTTTGAAAATATTTGCATCTTTATATTTATAAGTTCGTTACAATTTGTTATCTTTGCACCCGATTTGAAAACGCAAAGATACTAAAAAAATATATAATTACTAAATTAAAATGACAGGAAAACATACTTTGATGCTGATTAAGCCGAATGCAGTGAAGAACGGCTACGCACAGAACATCTTCTTGGATGTACACGACCACGGATTCAAGATTTTGGCAATGAAGAAGTTGCAGCTTTCGAGGAACGAGGCAGAGGCCTTCTACTACGTACACAAGGGCAAGCCTTTCTTTGAGGGACTTGTTGACTTCATGACTTCTGGCCCAATCTACGCAGCCGTACTCGAAAAGGAGAACGCCGTGCCCGAGTGGCGCAAACTTATGGGCGCTACCGACCCCGCAAAGGCTGAGGAAGGCACCATCCGCAAGAAATACGCCGAGAGCGTGCAGCACAACGCTGTTCACGGTTCGGATTCCGACGAGAACGCTTTGAACGAGATTTTCTTCTTCTTCTCGGCTCGCGAAATCGTCAATGCCGGCGGCGACATCTATCAGCTTCACGATATGAGCAAGTAAGAGCGGCGACGTTTCGGTTACCGTTACAAGACTAATATTGCCCCGGATTTTTGAATTGACAAAAATTTGGGGCAATTTCTTTTGTTTTTATCATAGCAATCAAATATCTTTGCACTATGAGATACGAAATAATATCGGACGAATTAAAAGACATTGCGGAACAGATGTCTTCTAATGATTTGAATATTAATAATTTGGCTCATCAGTATGGATTGCCGTCAGAGATACTGAAAAAGTTCAAGAAAGTAATTGATGTCTTAGAACGCATCGAGAGCAAGTTTCCTAATTCGTGGAACTTTGAAGAACTTAAAAGCCAAATAAACAAATATTCCATTCGCCTTAACGACAAATATCGTTTGATATGTGAATGGGACAAGGACAATAATGGAATCAAAATTTTAAACCTTTTGGAAATTACCAATCATTATGGAAAAAAATATTAAAGCATTGCCCACGCACCCTGGAGAACTTATTGCGGACGAAATAGAGTTTGCAGGGATAACAATGAAGGATGCCGCAGAGAAATTAGGTGTTTCTGTTTCGGATTTGGAAGCCTTGACAAAGGGCGAAATCCCTATTACAGAACAGGTTGCCCAAAAAGCCGATGCATTGTTTAACCTTGAAAGTGCAATGTTGCTTCGGTTGCAGACAGATAGGGACGAAATGGCTGAAAAAATTGAAGTTTTCAATGGTTTTTCCAATTATTCGGAGAGACTGCATGACAAGGGTTTTGATAGAATTTTGGCCAACCTCAAAAATATTCTTTTTAATCCCAAACGTGCGGCTGCATTGTAAATAATTATTTATATGAAATTCATTCTTAAAACATTGATTTTCATACCGTTGATGCTACTGACGGTGTTCTTTACGGCTCCGTTTCAGGAGGCTGGGGGAGCGGTGTGCGTGGTGGATGCGGATACTGCGAAGGTGAATCCGTGGGTGGATTCGCTGATGGCGGCGATGACGCCCGACGAGAGGGTGGGGCAGTTGATAATGCTCGAGCTCACAGGCAAGACCAAGCCGGGCGCCGCCATCCTCAATAAGCTTGAAAAAGACATCGACAGCTGCCATATCGGCGGCGTGATAATGTTTTATGGCGGGCCGGCGCGTCAGGCGGCTCTCGTCAATAGGATTCAGGCGCGGAGCAAAGTACCGCTGATGATTGCACAGGACGGCGAATGGGGACTTTCGATGAGGCTCGACAGCGTGCCTAAATTTCCCCGAAACCTCGCCCTCGGCGCAATCTCCGACGACGGCATCATCTACGAACTTGGTGCCGAAATCAGCCGCGAATGTCGTCGTGTGGGCGTCAATATGGATTTCATGCCGAGTGTCGATATTTACGACAACCCCGCAAACACTGTCATTGCCAACCGCAGTTTTGGTTCAAATCCGCTCAATGTGGCGCGTAAGGGATGCGCTATGATGTTGGGAATGAGGCAGAACGGCGTTTTTACCACTGCAAAACATTTTCCCGGACACGGCAATACCGAAGTGGATTCACACGAGGCGTTGCCAGTTATCAACAATACTAAGGCGCGTCTCGACACCTTTGAACTCGTGCCTTACCGACACCTTATTAATTACGGTGCGCCCGGCGTGATGGTGGGGCATCTATTTGTGCCGTCGTTGGAAAAACATGGCGACAAAGTGCCGTCGAGCATTTCTAAGAATGTTATTGACGGACTACTGAAAACTGAACTCGGTTTCAAAGGTTTGGTTTTCACGGACGCGCTCGCGATGAAAGGCGTGAGCGGTTCTTTTGAAGGCGGCGAAGTGGCTGTGAGGGCTTTTGAGGCTGGTGTTGATATGCTCCTGATGCCGCCCGACGGAGTGAAGGCTTATAAGGCGTTGCTGGCGGCGCGCAATTCGGGGCGCATCTCGCAGGCGGAGATTGACCGTCGTTGCAGGAAGATTTTGATGGCAAAATTTGAAATGGGACTTCCTGATTATCAGCCCATTAAAATTGAAAATATTTATGAAGACCTCAATACGGAGTACGCCGCCGCGCTCGAACGCAAGATTTTTGAAAATGCGGTTACATTAACGGCTAATAAAAACGACTTGTTGCCGCTGAGGGCGATGGACAATAAGAAAATCGCCGTCGTTTCCATCGGTAAGGATGCCAATTGCACTGAGTTTGAGGCTGTTATGGGGCAATATGTGGATTCGTTGACGGTACTGACAATCGCCAAAACTTCCAATGAAGCCTCGTTTAATTCGATTGCCGCCAAACTCGCTGATTATGATGTAGTTGTAATTGCATTTCACGGCGGACACGCATATCCGACATCGTTTGGAACTACGCCCGCAATGACAAAATTTGTTGACAATTTGGCGGCGTCAAAGACTGTGGTTTTTGATGTTTTCAATTCGCCGCTGTGCCTGACAAAGTTTAGCAATTTGGACAAAATCGCCGCTATTGTGGTCTCTTACGAGGACGGCAAGGCGGCGCGAGAAGTGTCGGCGCGGATGATTATGGGGTCGCTGCCATTCCTCGGCAGACTTCCCGTCGGCATCAACAAAAATTTCACCGAGGGAACGGGATTTGTTACAAAAACAATCACTTTGGAATGACGAGGCAAACGCCGCAAGGTGGTGAAAATGAATGAATTGAAGTAGAATTAGAGCGGTAAACAATGTCGATAAAATTCAATAATCTTGAAGATCCGAGCATTGTGTATGGTGCGTTGAAACTTTTTCCGCAGTTTGTACACAATCACATCTTCTATCGCAACGTCTATTCGATGGGACTCGAAAACATCCCCGAAGATGGCGCGGTGATTTTTGCGCCCAACCATCAGAATGCCCTTATGGATGCTCTCATCATTATGAGCATCAAGAGTTGGCAGCCGGTTTTTATGGCGCGGGCAGACATTTTTGCGGGTCATTTTGTAAGGCGGCTGTTGTTTTTTATGAAAATCCTGCCCATTTTCCGAATGAGGGACGGCAAGGAGTCGCTTAAACAGAACGAGGCTGTCTTTGAAAAGGCAGTAGAAGTGCTGCGCAAACGCCGCTATCTGGTCATCTATCCAGAGGCAAGTCATAAGGGTATCAGGAAGTTGCGCCCGTTGAAGAAAGGCATCACGCGCATCGCTTTTATGGCTGAGGAGGCGAGCAATTATACTTTGGATGTCAAGATTGTGCCCGTCGGCATCAACTATCAGGATTATTATGAATTTCGCACCGACGTGCTCATCAATTTTGGCAAGCCAATCAGCGTGCGTGAGTATCGCGCCCAATATGAAGAAAATCCCCAGAAGGCCAACCACGAACTTGTGCAGCGTGTTACGGAGGAATTGAGTTCGCTCATCATCGACATCCGCGACACCGAAAATTATGACAATTTTGAGACCGCCCGCACCATCTACGCGCCCATCATTGTGAGGAAGGAGGGCAAGATTGTCAACAATTTCCAAAATCAACTCCTCGCCGGTCGCAAGGTTGTTGAGATTATGGACGATATGAAGGCGAACAGTCCCGAACAGTTTGAGACTCTCAATTCGTATCTCCGCAAGTATCGCGAGGGTCTTTCTGCCGCCAATTTGCCCGATTGGATTATCAGGCGGCGGTTTAAGTTGACGGGAGTGTTGTTGAGGACGCTGATTTTGATGGTGTTGTCGCCGTTGGCGTTGTTTGGTTTTGTCAACAATTTCATCCCATATTTTTCGCCGTTTTTGCTCACTAACCGCGTGAAGGACAGAAACTTCCATTCGTCGCTGAGGTTTGCGCTGTATGTGTTCTTGTTTCCGATTTGGTACACGGTGCTTATAGTGCTGTTGTGCAAGTACTTAGACCCGTGGTGGCTGCGGATTGTCTATATGTTGGCGGTGCCGGCTACGGGCATTTTTTCGCATCATTTCTACGACTACTTGAAGCGCGTCGGCGCAATGTGGCGCTTGCTGTTCAATAAGGGCAGGCACGCATACTTGAAGTTGAGCGTGCTGCGGCAGAAGATTGTGGAGATATTTGTTCCATCAAACCGCCTTTAAAGAGAATGCCATCTCAAAACTAATCATCTGTCCACTGTCAACATATTGCTGCCAAGCGTGTTCGGCGTGGCTGATGTCTGATATTTTGGTTGAGTTGTCGGTCTTGAAACGCTGGTAGATAGTTTCAAGAATGTCAAGTTCTGTGTTTGTAAACTCAGAGAGGTCAGGTGATATTGACGAGACAAGCCGAGTGCCTTCCGCTCCTGTGTCAAAATGCACAATTTCGGGCTGAATGTCGTCAAATGAACTGTAAATCCTATCCCAACGGACAGGCACTGGACCGCGTTGAATGGCTTTGTAGGCAAGTCCGCTCATACCTCTGCCTGTGGTTTTGTAACAATAGAAATCCGTGTAAAACAGCAATTTGTTCATCTTCGTAAAAAACACTCCGTCGAATTTTTCGATGTAGTATAGAATGATGTTTTTCAACTTGCCTATTGACTGTGTGGCGTATCCGTTGAAAATATTTCTCCGGCAGCCGCTGAAAATGTAATTTATATTTGATGCGCTGCCTTCATCCGTCTCAACGGCTTTCACTTTGCTCAAAATTTTAGCAATTTCGTTGTCTTCAAATTGGTTTTTTGCGTTAATTACAAAATTTTCAAAGATATGAGGGTTTTGAATGGACATAAGTATTTTGCCGTTTGCCTCGCTTGGTATGTCGCCATTTTCGTACAAGCGGTATTGATTGTCGCCAAATCCGAGAATCTGTGACATTTTGGATGCTGGCAGACCGTAACGCTGACGGATTCTCTTGATTTCGTCAGGGAAAGGGATTCCGTATTTTGCACGGTACTGATTGTAAACCTGAGCGATATTTACCTCGTCCAACTCGGTGGTTGTAAAACGCTCTTTGGTTTCATCGCACTCGTAAAACTGATGGACGTACTGGAATTTTTCCTTGCGGAATGTCAGTTCTGTTTTTTCTTGGCGGAGTGTCGCGCTACCACCTGTAAATGGGCTGTTCATTTTAGTTTCGTTTAAACGGATAATTTATAGGGTGTTCTGCAATATGGAACGAAATACAAATGGTACTTGCATTTGGAAATCCGAGGGTTATTTTTATATAGACCTCGTGTCCTTTGACGTCTTTGCCAAATACCCACATTTCGCCCATTTTATTGAGAGTGTCCACAATTGGTTCTTCTGAATAGTCTTCGGTGTCTATATTCAGAATCACCTGTTTGCGGTATGTCGGTGTAATTTCCAAAGCGGCAATGGTTTGTATATTTTTTCCCCTGTCGTCGCGAAAGATTATGTCAAAGATTTTGATTTTCTCTTTCAGTCGTTTCAGAAATTGTTCTACGTCCTCCTTGGTCGCCATTTTTGTCATTAAGTTTTTAATTTTGACGCAAATTTAAACTTTATAGTTGAAATTTTAAAATTAATTGGATGTTTTTTTATGATAAAGTTGAAAAAAATGTGCCCGCGTGAAAATATCAACCTCTTACAAATACTTCACCAGCGCAAACACCGCCACTGCCACTCCCACTGCGCCGGAGATTTTGTTTTTGGTCATAGCGAGTTGAATGCCTGAGAGTGCGACGCCAATCAGCCATATCGGCCAGAAATATTTGCTGAGTAGCCAGCCGTGCATCGGCACGTAACTGATTATCACTGCGATGATTACGCACCAGTTGCCGATTATCGTTATGATTTCGGTGGGAATTTTGGGCAGACGCTTCGGTTTCTTTTCCTGTTCTTGTACTTGTTCTTGCTGTGTTTCTTCCATTTTTTTTGAGTTTTAATTGTGGGATTGAATATTAGGAGTTGCGCTTCTACATTCCCCAAATCATAATCTTTCGTCCGTTGAACTCGGCTTCGCGGTGGAATATTTTTTCGTCCCAGGGTTTGCCGCTTGTGCGGTCGAAGATTATGAAATGACCTTCTGAAACGTCGCCAACTTTGTCCATATATTCGTATGTTTGTTTGAGACCTTTTTCGATGGTCTTTTCGATGGAGTATTTGCGGATTTTGAGTTCGAGCACAATGCGCTGATATGCCCCGCCGTAGGTGTCGGTGAGCGGTTTGCGGATGAGTAGGTCGGTGCGCCCGCGTCCGATGCCGTATTCACGGTCGATATAGCCGCCGCCGTTGACAATCCGCTGCAAAAATGCCTGCAAAAGCAATTGAGGACCCGCCTCGGCATAGTCGAATTTGCCAATCCACGAGTCGGCATTTTGTCTGAAAAACTGTTGGAAGTCGATTAACAATTTTTCCATGTTGATTGAATTGTCGGGGTTGAGATACCAGGCAGGTTCTTGTGTTATAGTGTATTGCGTAGTCCAAGTAAGTTCGCGCGGGATGATTTCGCGGTAAATTTCGTTGGCTATTCTGACAGGTTTTGTAGGAGCAATAAGTCCTAAATCAATACAATATTGAAGGTCGTCAGTGGGAAAATTTCTTTCGTCCGAGTCTTCGTCTGCCGCCAAAAGTGGTTGTATGATACGTCGTACCCGTTCTTCTTTGAGGCGGTCGATGAGGATGTCGAGATGAGTGTCGCGCCGGTAAATGAGGTTTTCCTTGGCTTTGAAAATCATTTCAGGAATGATTTTGATGCTTCGGTCGCGGTTTTCTTTCATGTTGTATGTTACCTCGTTGCCGATTGCATTTACGAGCCACGGCTGTCCTTCGGTGGCGTTCCAAATCATCGGGAAACATTCTTCATCAAACACTTGTCCCGTTTCGTCGGTATGCTGTTGGTACAGGGCGCGGATTTCGTCTTTGGTGAAATTGCCCATCCTGAGCGATGTGGTCTTGATGTTGAAAGCCGACCCGCCCGAGATGACGTCCTGATTGGATAGCACGATGCGGTAGTCGCGCACGTCCCTCACGCCGCAGAGTATGATCGACTTAGGAAAATGGTCGGGACGTTTGTCGTAGCCGGAGCGCAATTGCCGTAGAATCGACACAAGCGAGTCGCCTACCACTGCGTCTATTTCGTCGATGAATAGTATGAAAGGCTTGCCCAAGTCTTTGCTTAGAAACGTGAGGAACATTCTGAGGCGCGTGTTTTCTTCTTTGTCCTTAAACTCTGCCTCGTATGTTTTTGTGTATTTGTTGGTGTCTAAGAGCAAGTCTATTTCGTCGGCAATGATTTCACAACAGCAACTTATCGCGCTTGCGACATTGTTGCGCGCAGCCTGGGCAGGCTCGATGTTGGCATATACACAAAAATACATGCCCTCCTTGTTGAGATAGTCTCTCAGAGCGAGGAGCATCGACGTTTTGCCCGTCTGACGTGGCGCATGGAGCACAAAATATTTGCCCTGATTGATAAGGTGGAGCACTTCGTCCAAATCGACGCGAGTCAGAGGGTCGATTGTGTATTCCATATTTGGCTTGTTGGGTCCAGCGACGTTAAATATTCTTTCCATAATCACGATGTTTGTCGGGGACAAATATAATACAAATTATCAAAATAATAAAATATCCCGCTTAAAAATAAATTTACGATAAATTTCTATTAAAGATATGCCCAAGTGCGGAAAAATTTTGTAATTTTGCGGAAAATTTTAAAAATTAAAAATGAATTGGTTTACTGATTTGGTGTGTGGACAGGGCATCGCCCATTCCATATTGCTATTGGGCGTGATTATCGCGCTTGGATTGTTGCTCGGCAAGGTCAAGATTGCCGGCATTTCGCTTGGTGCTACATTCATATTGTTTGTGGGCATCGTAATGGGACATTTCGGGCTGAGTATGGAACCCGTGCTCATCGATTTCCTTAGGGATTTCGGCTTGATTTTGTTCATTTTTGCAATTGGTATGAGGGTAGGCCCCGGATTTTTCTCGTCGTTCAGGGCGGGAGGCATCACTCTCAACGCGCTTGCGGTGGGTGTCGTGTTCCTTGGCGCGATTACGGCGTTGATTATCCATTTCATCACCGGCATCGACGTTCCCACGATGGTGGGCATTATGTCGGGTGCAGTGACCAATACTCCCGGCCTCGGCGCGGCTCAACAGGCGTTGAAGGAGATGACCGGCGAGGTAAATTCCACTATGGCAATGGGTTACGCTGTGGCTTATCCGCTCGGCGTCATTGGCATTATTTTGAGTATGATTGTGGTGAAGTTGATTTTCAAGGTCGATTTTAAGAAAGAAAACGACGCCATCGACGCTCTCGTTGTGGAGGATGCAAACGCCGCAACAGCCATTTCGCTCGAAGTGGAAAACCCCGCAATCGCCGGCAAGACTATCCGCGAGATTAAGAAACTCTTTCCCGACAGGGATTTTGTGGTTTCGCGCCATTGGTCGTCGGAGACTAATGTCATCACCCTTGCAACTCCCGAAACTGTGTTGCGTCTTCACGACAAACTTTTTGTGATTCTCACCGCATCTGACACCGAAACCATCACCGCATTGCTTGGCAAGGAGATTCCTATGGAACGTCAGCAATGGGTAAGGCAAAACAGCCAGTTCATCAACCGTCGCATTGTGGTAACGAAACCCGAAGTGAACGGCAAGAGGCTCGGCAGCCTTGCATTGCGTAGGATTTATGGCTGCAATATCACGAGGGTCAATCGTTCGGGCGTCGATTTGTTGGCGTCGAGGGAATTGAGGCTGCAACTTGGCGACACTGTTTCGGTGGTCGGCACTGAGGCTTCTATCGCTGGCGTTGAGGACAAACTCGGCAATTCGATGCGCCGTCTCTATCATCCCAATTTGACTACGATTTTCATCGGCATTGCTGTCGGTGTTTTGTTTGGAAGTATTCCAATTGCAATACCTGGCGTTCCGCAGCCTTTCAAACTCGGTCTTGCGGGCGGTCCGCTCATCATTGCTATTCTGTTGGCAAAATTCGGTCCAAAAATCGGTTTTGCAACTTACACCACTCAATCCGCAAACTTGATGCTCAGCGAGATAGGCATTTCGCTGTTCTTGGCTTGCGTCGGCATCAAGGCTGGCGACGGCTTTGTGGATACTGTAAGCAACGGCGGTTTGGCGTGGGTTGGCTACGGTTTTATCATCACATTCTTGCCGCTTCTGATTATGGGCATTGTAGGCAGAAAATTCTGCAAGGTCAATTATTTTACGCTTACAGGCATCATCGCTGGCAGCCATACCGACCCGCCCGCGTTGGCATACGCAAGTAGCCTTACCGCCAAGGACGCTCCGGCTGTTGGTTACGCCACGGTCTATCCGTTGACGATGTTTTTCAGGGTGCTGATAGCGGAATTGATGGTGCTGCTGTTTTGATGGACTATTGACGACGGCTAAATGATAGAATAAAAAAGGCGCGGCTTTGGGCTGCGCCTTTTTTTGTGTGTGAAAAAAATATTTGTAGTTTTTACACCTATTTTTTCCCTATTTAAAAAATCTTTTCTACATTTGCGCTGTCAATATTATACAAATCGTTTTATAACACACATTAACAGCAAAATGAAAAGACAGATTCTAACATTATCCCTTGCGGCGTGTGTGGCGGCAGGTGCTGTGGCGCAGCCGGCGGGGGGCAAGAAAATCAGCAATGAGTTGCTTGGCATTTTCTTCGAGGACATCAGCGAATCGGCTGACGGCGGTCTCTGTGCTGAATTGGTGCAGAATGGCTCGTTTGAGTACAGCCCAATCGAGCGCGACGGCTGGGGCGCAGGCACGGCGTGGAAGTTTGCACGTCCGGGTCATTCGCTCGGCTACATGGAGGTTCGTCAGCAAAACCCCGTGCATCCCAACAATCCTAACTACATGCACATCTTGGCGGAGCGCGTGAAGGAATTCTACGACTACAAGGGCTGGAAGGGCGTTGGCTTGCAGAACGACGGCTTCAATGGCATCCTCGTCAAGAAGGGCGCAAAGTATGACTTCTCCGTATTCCTCCGCAATACCGACGGCAAGGAGAAAGACTTCCGCATCGTATTGTCAGCACCTCCTGCACAGGCATTTGGACCTGGACCACGTGATCCGAAGGCGATTGGCGAGGCTACAATCAAGGTCAACAGCAACGATTGGAAAAAGTACACCTGCACAATCGAGGTAAGCGAAGATTGCAACAATGCATCCTTGATGGTGTTGTCGTTGACTCAGGGCGAGTACGACATCGACAATGTTTCGCTCTATCCCCAGGAGACTTTCAAGGGTCACGGCATGCGTACCGACTTGGCACAGGCGTTGGCTGACTTGCATCCCAAGTTTATGCGTTTCCCGGGCGGATGTGTAGCTCACGGTGGTGGCGACGGTTTCTGGAACACCTACCGTTGGAAAAACACTGTTGGTCCCAAGGAACAGCGCAAGGGCAACAAGAATACATGGGGCTACCATCAGTCGATGGCTATCGGCTATTTTGAGTACTTCCAATTCTGCGAGGATTTGGGTATGGAGCCGGTGCCGATTCTTCCGTGCGGCGTAAGCTGCCAGGGTACTAATGGCGGTTGGAACATGTGGCCTACACAGGCTCAGGACGCTTGTCCGATGTCCGACATGGACGAGTGGACACAGGACGCCCTCGACCTCATCGAATGGGCAAATGGCGACGTAAATACCAAGTGGGGCAAGGTTCGCGCCGATGCTGGACATCCCAAGCCCTTCAACCTCAAATACCTCGGCATTGGCAACGAGGAGAAGATTACGCCCGAATTTGAGGAGCGTTTCAAGTACATGTACGACAAGATTACTGCCAAGTATCCCAATATTGTGATTGTTGGTACGGCTGGTCCTGGTTCTCACGCTGGCAATCCCGATTACGAGGAAGGCTGGAAGTTTGCCGAGAAAATCGGTCTCCCCATCATCGACGAGCATTACTATGAGCCTCGCGACTATTTCCTCTCTTCGCGTCAGTACGACAATTATCCCCGCAACCGCAAGACCAAGGTTTACCTCGGTGAATATGCCGCAAAGGACAAGAAACTCATCGACGCTCTTGCCGAAGGCCTCTACCTCTTGCACGTGGAGCGCAATGCCGACATTGTGGTGATGACATCTTACGCACCGCTCTTTGCCCGCAGGGACAATACCAACTGGAATCCCGACTTGATTTACTTCGACAACGAGAGGCCCTACCTCACTTGCAGCTACTATGTACAGCAGATGTTTGGACAGTCGAGCGGTGATTATTACTACGGCGACTGCGTGAAATTTGACCGCAAGGACGACAATTTGCTCGGTCAGTCTGTAGTTTATGACAGCAAGACCAAGAAACTCTTTGTGAAAATCTGCAACGCTGGCGGACAGGCTGCCCAGGCGAACATCGACTTGACCAAATTCAAGATTCAGGGCGGCGCGGAGAAGACCACAATCTCCGGCAATCCCAACGACGAAAACAACTACGACAAGCAGCCGATAATGCCCATCAAGGAATCTGTATCAATCAAATCCAAATTTGCTGAGAAGGTTGAACCTTATTCCATCACGATGTGGACGATTCAGTTGTAATTGACTTACAATTGTAATCGAATATAAATGATAAATGCCGGATAATCATTTGCTTTGTGATTATCCGGCATTTTTGTTTTTTTATGAATCTGTGTGCTGAGGTTAATTGAGGAAGCTGATGTCGCATTATTCATGTTGGTATGTGTGGCGGTTGTTTTTTGAGGGCGGGCGGTACAATTTTTGCGATGAATCATCCGTTGTACAACCAAAAACAATTAATGATTATGAAAACTATAAAATTTCAATTGATTTTTGTTGCGCTATTGGTACTCGCAACGGGCGTGTCGGCGCAAAATCCGTATGCCGACATTGAGAAAGACTCGTACGCCGATGTGTTGAAATTTGCAGGACAGAAGCCAAGCATCACTGATTTCGCGACATACTACATTGGCGAACCGACGCCTCCCGAAGAAGACGATGGTTTGGAGTGCGGTTGGGGATGCGACTTTCGTGACGTTTGGTCTAAATACCGCAAACACAAGCCGTTGACCACAACAGAGGAGTGGACTGAGAAAGTAACCGTTGACGCTAAAAATGGTTATGCGTGCATTGAGTTATATTTTGCCGTGAAAGATCAAGACTATAAACGAGACGCCAAAATGGAAATGTGCTATTGGAACTGTTCTGATGGTAAGCACAAGGTATTTGCCGTTTCTGAGTCATGCTCTGAAAACGGCAAGCTGCTGGGACTTGGAGGTTTCTTTGGCGGCTTTGGACTCTTTCTCTACAACAACGACACGCACAAGATTTATCGCTGCTCCGCGTCAGATTTGGGCGCAGAAGTAAAGACCGGCTACGAACACATTAGCCAAGACCACAAAGATGACGAGTATTTTCGTATTGACAACAATACTGGTGTGCGCACGAAGATTACCAAAAAAGAGTGGGAAGATTGGACTTGGCCTTTCGTAATCTACACTCTTCCCCGTGTCGGCAAAGACATCAACGCAGTAATTTACGACCTTCCCGGCGGTGAGACGAAAAAGATTCTCGTAAAATGGAACGGATTGACGTTTGATGTTCAGAAATAACGATTGTAATCAATCTTTATAAAAAACGTGCGGCGCACTGAGAGGTTTGCCGCACGTTTTTTTGTTATTGTTTGTTCCAAATAATATCTTGTGCAAAAACACTGTTTAAGTTATTGTTGCTTTTGATAATCCAATATTTGAAACCCAAAAATTCAGCATTTATGCTTAACTCCGCTTTGATGGCATTTGCTAAATCTGCTTGTGGATTTTCTAAATATGATTTGATTTTGCCGTTAAAATCATTTATGGCACTTAACAATTGTGCAAAAAGACGTTGCTCTTTTATCTTTTTAAGTTTTGATGCGTTGCCAAAAATTGAGTTCAAAAGTTCTGCGGTCTTTGTTTGCTGATGGTCTGATGAATCTGACGCAGTGAATACTGCTTTTTTGCCATCAAAATACAATTCTTGCTTTATTTTGTCCTCAATGTTTTCAGAGATTGGATTTAAAATATTGTCGTACTTATCAGATTTTTTCTGGTTGCAATAATTGCAGGCATACAACAAATTGTACCAATCGTATTTTAAAGCATCATTGTTTTTCTGACTCTTGAGATGCTCTATTACAAAATCGGTGTCGCGGTTACGCTCGCAAATATAGCATTTTTCGTGTTGGTCGTCAAGCAATTGCTGTTTAACGTCCTCTTCGTCGTATGCTTTTTTTGTGAACAGCGATGTAGGGATATTCCCTGATTTGAAAACCCTTATCATTGCGCGTACCTCCTTATTTTTTGGGAGTATTGGTTAGTCAACTGCCTATATTGACCTACAATAATCGGTGATATTGCTTCGGGTATTTTTTCAAAATCAGCTACAAATTGCCTGATTGACGCAATTTCAGTCTCGGTGTTTTCGTATTTTGCCAATAGTGTTTTGAACTTGTCCAATTGCATCTGGGCGTAACTTGATTCTGTCTCTACTCCGAAATATCCTTCCGCCAAACTTTCGTAAGAATATTCGTTTAAGTCTGCAAGTATTTCCCTGTGTTCCAAATCGTAAGCGACGGCAGTGTCGCAAGAGTTCATTACAAACGGCGAATGAGTGGTTACAATGAATTGGACGTTTGGAAAAACTTTCGTCAAGAGCGGCAATATTGTTTTTTGCAAGGCGAGATGGAGGTGTGTCTCGATTTCGTCAATCAAGACAATGCCTTCTTTTTTGTAACTCCTTGTAAAAGAAGATTTTTCCTGCATTTTGAGTATCAAATCGGCAACGATGTCAAGTATTGCCGAAAAACCATCAGCCAATTCTGTAAATTTGAAACTTTTGCCTTCTGTGCAAATTCTGAAACTGTAATCACGGTAGTTAAATTCAAGTTTCAGTTTGTCGTCTTGGTATATTTCGCCCAATAGTTTTTCAAAATCATCAAACCAATTTTTGATTTCGTCAGCATCCTGCAGTTGGTTTTCGTTGCGGGCAAGAGCCTCCTGTATTTTCATGTCGGAAAGGAAATTCAAAAATTGATTGGCCATATAATCCTTTATATTATAGCTAAATTTAAGTTTAGGTTTGGTCGGATTTTGGGGTTCAGACATTTCAGGTTTGCGTTCTGCCTTGTAAAATGCCAATATAAAATCATCACTTCTATATTTTTCCGCATTAATTTCTAAATTAATTCTATCATTATCAGGATGTGTAGTATCTTTTAATTCATCCAAAAAGTCTGCCACGGCATTCAGCAATATAGTTTTACCGCTTCCGTTTTTGCCGGTGATGATAAGGTGTGGATGGTTATCATCGTCAATTGGAATGTCAAAGTTATTAAGATGCAATAACTTATTGATTTTTATGTTGGTGATATATCGATTCATAATCATTGTCTTTTGCCGCAAAGTTAACAAAATTATTATGAAAAATATAATAAATCAAACAAAACTTTTTGGTAAATGTTTTTTTGTTGTGGTACGTGGAATGAGTTATTAATCTCTATTGAACAGTTTGTGCGCGAAGATGAACAGCAACGCTAAGCATCCAAAGATGAACCATGCACCGATTTTCATGCCGAGGTTGAAGTTGGTTTCGTAGTCGGAGGTGTCGGTAACGTTGTCGCAGCCTACGAGGAAGTAATTGGCGATGTCGTGGAAGGCGTGGAAATCTGCCTTGCCGTCGCCAAGTACAGCCGCAAATGTTGCTGGGGTGTCGCGCTTCATGAATGTGAGCGTGTAGCGGGCTTCGTATGTCTTGATGAACTCACCCAACTGTTCCCTTGTGCGCACCACGCTTTTATGAAACTGTTCGGGGAGTTCGTCGATGATTGCGCCGATGCTGTCGAGGTTCATCGTGCGGTCGGGGTAATAGTACATTTTTTGTTGTACGTGACCGAGTTTGTTGCGGTCAACTTCGTCGTCGGTGAGGGTCTGCCAATAGTTTTTTGACGAGAATATCACTGAGAGCGAGTCGGCGTTTTGGATTGGAGTGCCGCTGCCGATTTCCAATCCGCCAAACAATGTTGTCAGACGGCGGTCTGTCCAATATTCAGTTTTGTTGTCGCCGAATCCTCGTCGTGTGTGCACTTCGCCGTGGATGTCTATGAGCATGTATTCGCCTGTGAGAAGGTCAAAAAGGGTGTCGCGGATTGTGGTGCCTTGTTGGAAACAGTAGTTTTTTATAAGGTACGTGCGCGGCTCACCGGCGATGGCGTCGGCTATCTGGCGGTCGGTGGTCAGGGCGGGGAGGCTGTCGGCGCGTTGTTGCCATACTTCCCGTGGCGTGGGGTCGAAGATTGACCACAAGTCCAAATACCACATAAACCACACAATCGCCGCCACCGGAAGTAGCACGATGATTCGGGAGACGACGTGTGTAATTATAAACTCGCCGTCGAAGATGTCCTCTAATTTTTCTGTGAATTTGCTCATTGTTGCTTTACGAATTTTTCGCCGTCCCATTTGTAGGTGGGCACTTGGTCGTCGTTGTATGGGTCAAGCATTACTTTGTCCATATTGTAGTAGGCGTTGTCGCAATCCCAGGGATGAAGCCTTATCGTGATGGTCTCAGGCGGCTGAAATTCATAACAAATAACACCTTCCGGTTTTTTGTCGTAAAATTCCTTCTTGAATTTGGCGATGTCAGACTGGTAGTTTTTGGCCTTGTCGGGGTTGAGAAGTTCCTCCAATGTTGGTATTGGCAATATGTCATTGACGTCGGTGAGTTTGCCGTCGATGTATTTTTTTGTCCAAAACTGGTACACGTCCGCGCAGCCCGGTCCGCAAAATGATGACGCAAATGTTACAAGGTAGCCGCCGTCTTTGAGTGGGAAGCAAGCCAAACTTTCGCCCGCGCCGCAGCCTTCGCCCTCGACTTCGGGATAGCCGTAGCATTTCAATGGATTGTCTTTATACCATTCGATTTTTTTTGTTGATGGAAATTGCTTTTTAAAAATTTCCTTGGCGACTTCGTTGTCGGCAGATGCGGCGTTTGCGTTCTTGTCGGTGCGGACAAACTTTTCGCCGTCCCATTTGTAGGTGGCTTTTACCATAAGATCCAGGTCGCACTCTCCCCACTGTTCGCAGCCGTTGCCTGCCGCGCTGACGTCCATTGTGCCGTCGTCTTTGATGATGTACAGGAGGTATTCGCGGGGATTTCCGTTGTATTGATTGATAATGTCCTTCACTTGGTCGTCTTTGCCCTTGCATTTTTCTGGGTCGAGGAGTGTTATCATTTCGGGTACGGGGAGGATGCCGCCTACGCCTTGGAGTTTGTCGTTTTTGTAGGTGTAGGTGGAGTCGTTCCACCACATTGAGGATTCGCATTGTTCGTTGAAACTGCGTATTGCCATGTAGCCGCCGTCTTTCATAGGGAAGGCGTAGTAGTCGAGACTGATGCCGCAAAACATATCTTGTGTGCCGTATTCGACGTTGAAATGATATACAGGCTTGTCGGGCGATTTTGGAAGGCCTTTGAGGTAGTCGGCAAACATGTCGAATTGTACGAACTTTTCGCCGTCCCAGCGGTACGTTGGCGGATCGTAGTTTTGGTCAAGGAATTGGTGGTATTCGTCTTTCCATTCGGGGTCGTTGCCTGTTGGTGGGGTAAGAATGGCGCGGATTGCTCCATCGAGAGTGATGTCGTAGTAGATGAAGTCGAGGGGACGCTGTTTGTAGATTGCCTCGCAGGCGTTGAAGTCGGCATCATTTCCCGCCTTGCTGTCGGCATTGAGCGGAGGGATGGGCAGCACGTTCTGTATGCGCTTCATTTTGTCGCCGTTGTCGATGTAGGTGTCGAAAGACTTGCTGACAAAGCATCCTTGATCGTATTCGGTAATGGCGCATAAATCAATGTAGCCGCCGTCCTTCTTCGGGAATGCGCAAAATGTGTAGAAGATGTTTTTCCCATCGCCCGCTTCCCCATCGCATGATTGGTACGCTACGTTTTTGCGGGGCGAGTGAGCGGGTGATTCGGGGAGTTTTTCGAGGAAGTTGACGAATTGTTTTGGTAGTTTCGATACGTCAACTACGTCGTTGTCCTCTGTTGTCGGGGCAGGGGCTGGGGTGGTCGCCGCCGTGGTGTCTGTGGCGGTTTTTTGTGTCGTTGTACCTCCGCCGCATGACGCGAGGGCAAGGGCGAGGGTGGGGATGATGATTTTTTTCATGGTTGTTGGTTTTACGGATTGATTTTTCGCCACAAATATACAATTTTTAACAAAAAATCGAAAAAAAATGAACGAAAAATGCCGGACAATCATAATCTTTTTCATATTTTTGCAACTGATAAGGCGTTTTTGGTAATCATCAATCTTAATTATGGACTCATCAAACACTCCCCTGATACAACGGTTGCCGCTGAAAGAAATTTCGGCTTTTTATGGCGACAATCTCAACTTCTTTGCGTGCCAAGGGATTTTTATGGCACATGGAGTTGATGTGGACGGCATACCGACATTTTTGCAGCCGGGGAGCATCTACCGAACCGACGAAAATCGTGTCCTCTACCTCGAAAAAGGTCGTGCAAGGGCGGTTTTTAATATGATGCCTGCCACAATCGAGGCGGGCAGCATTGTGTATGCGGGCAGGGGGACGATGATTCAGATAGAGTCTGTGGATGAGCGACTTACAGTGTATGGCATAGCCGCCGACAATACACTCACTGCCGATTCTGACGGCGCATTTATGGCTGGCAACGTCCGGCTTACGGAACAACAAGAGCAATTTGTCAAGAATTTTTGGCAGACAATCGCGGCGTTGAGGCAGGTTGACAATTTCCCGAAAGACGTTTTGGTGTCGATGTCGAAAGCCTACCTCACATTTGCGCAAAACGCTGTGAAGGAACAGGAAAAAACTCTCTCGGACGGTGGCGGACGTGCATACGAAATTTTCAGGAAATTCATCTCGCTTGTCAACTGCAACGCCGTGAAAGAGAGAAACATAGCCTTCTATGCCGACACTCTTTGCATATCGCCAAACTACCTCTGTTCGCTCATCAAACAGGCAAGCGGCGAAACCGTGATGCAATGGATTGACAAACAGATAGTTTTGGAGGCGAAGGCGTTGCTTTTGCGCGGCGGGTCGAGCATTTGGGAAATTTCCGAAACCCTCAATTTTGCCAATCCGAGTTTCTTCTCAAAATTTTTCAAACGCCAAACGGGAATGACGCCGGGCGAATTTAAGGCGACGTCTCCTCATTCCGTCTTCCGATAACTTACAACAGCCCAACCATTTAGCACCGTTGCAAAAATGCCGAGGGCGAGCAAGTGGGATTTGAGGTCGGCGATGCCGCTGCCTTTGAGGAATACCATTCGCATTGCCTCGATGAAATATTTGAGGGGATTGAAGGCTGCGATCCATTGCGCCCAATCCGGCATACCCGATACGGGCGTGAACAGCCCCGAAATCAGCATAAAAACCAACATAAAGAAAAACATCAGAAACATAGCCTGTTGCATCGTGGAGGCGTAGTTGGAAATCACCAAACCCAACCCCGAAACCGCTGAAATATACACGATTGCGCACACATAGACCGTCAACAGGCTGCCCGCCGGCACGATGCCGTAAAAAAGCCACGCAAGCAATATGCTCACCGTAAATACAAACAGACCTATCACCCAATAAGGCAGCAACTTAGAGAGAATAAAAACTCCTCTGCCGATGGGCGTTACGTTGATTTGTTCCATCGTGCCTTTCTCCTTTTCGCCCACGATATTGAGCGCGGGCAAAAATCCGCACATCAGCGTCAGGAGCATCACCATCAACGCCGGAACCATAAATACGCGGTAGTTGAGTCCGGGGTTGAATAGGTAATAAGGTTTGATGTCAAAATTGATGAGGTCGCCCATAGATGCCTGAAAATCAGACGAATAATCCTGAACAATTCCCGAAATGTACGATGAGGCGAGCGCACTTTTTGTGCCGTTGACACCATTGGCGGCTACCGAGACGGTAACATTGCGGCTGTTTACGATGTCGTTTTCAAAACCCTGCGGAATCTCGAAAATAATGTCCGCGTCGCCCGATTCTATCAGCCTAAACGCCTCATTACTACTGCAATGCGCCACGAGCGAAAAATATTGGGAGGCGGCAATTTTATTCACCAAACGCTCCGACAATGTGCTGCGGTCGTGGTCGGCGACGGCAAAATTGAGGTTTTTTACCTCCTGATTTGCGGCGAAGGGCATCACGCCAATCATCATCAGCGGCATCATCACAAACAATTTTGGCAGAAAACTGTTTCTGAAAATCTGTTTGAACTCCTTGATTATCAAATATTTCAGCATCATAGTTCGCGTTTTTTTAAGTTTACAGACGGATTTTGAATTTTTTCAACGACAACGCCACATAAAACGCCGCCATAAATCCAAGGACGGCAAATTCTGTGATTGCATTTTCAAAGCCAACGCCCTGAATCATAACCTTTTTCAGTGCTGCGATAAACCACCGCGCCGGCACGATGCACGACAGCCATTGAAGGATTTTGGGCATACTTTCAATCGGAAACATCAGCCCCGAAAGCAACATCGTTGGCATCATCAGCACCATACCGCTCGCGAGCATTGCGGCGAGTTGAGAATTGACGATTGTGGAAATCAAAAGCCCCAACGCCAGCGCCACAAAAATGTAAAGCAAACATAACCCCAACAGCAAGAAAATGTTGCCCGCGATTGGCACGCCGAGCATAAACCGTGAAAACAACAATATGATGGCAAGCACCGCCGCCGACACCGTGAAATAGGGCGCGAGTTTTGCCAAAATTATCTGAAACGGCGGCAGCGGCGACGCCAAAAGCATTTCCATCGTGCCGCGCTCTTTTTCGCGGACTATCGAGACAGATGTCATCATCGCATTGATTAACAACAACATAAGACCCATCACGCCCGGCACAAAAATATATTCGCTCTTGCCGGAAGGGTTGTAGAGCATTTTTACATTGGTGTTGATGACGGGTGCTGCGCCATCCATCCGATTGAAATCCAAGAGACAGCCCCTCAAAACTCCCTGCGCGTAATTGACGTACATCGCCGCCGAATTTGCCTCCGTGCCGTCCGCCAAAAGTTGGAGCGACGCGCCCGCGCCGTGATGGAGCGACTCGGCAAAATTTTCCGAAAATACGACTGCAAGATTGATTTTTCCATCGTTGAAAACCGTCTGCAACTCGTTGGGAGAGTGCAAGATGCGCGTTATCTGAAAATAGCCGTCGTTTTCCAAAGCCGTGATAATCTTCCGCGTTGCAAAATCGCCCGAAAGATCCAATACCGCTGTCTGTATGCACTTGACCTCCGTGGTGACGGCATACGAAAACAGCACAATCATCACAATCGGCATCAAAAACAGAATCAACATCGTAACTCTGTCCCTGAAAATGTGGATGAATTCTTTTTTTACAAATGATGCAAACCTTATCATAATCAACTCCTTTTTGCGGTTCGGGCGAGGTAGAGAAACACGCCGTACATATCATCCGCGTTAAATTTTTGTTTGAGATTTCGAGGCGAATCTAAGGCTTCCACTCTGCCGTCCACCATTATCGAAACGCGGTCGCAATATTCCGCCTCGTCCATATAATGCGTTGTTACAAAGACTGTTATGCCCTTGTCGGCGGCATCGTAAATCATCTCCCAAAACTGCCGCCTTGCCACGGGGTCCACGCCGCCGGTCGGCTCGTCCAAAAATACGATTTCGGGGCTGTGAAACACCGAGAGCGAAAATGCGAGTTTCTGTTTCCAACCCAACGGCAACCCGCCAACAAGCGTGTCTGCATATTTTTCAATGCCAAGGCGACCCACCGTAAGTCCAAAATTTTCACGTATTTGCGACGGCTTCATACCGTAAATTCCGCCAAAAAGTGTAAAGTTTTCTTTGACCGTCAAATCCTCATAAAGCGAAAATTTTTGGCTCATATAACCGATGTGCCGCTTGATTTGCTCTTGCTGCGTAAAGACGTCAAATCCCGCTACCGTAGCCTCGCCCGATGTGGGACGGCTCAATCCGCAAAACATACGCATTGCGGTGGTTTTGCCCGCGCCGTTGGCTCCGAGAAAACCAAATATTTCGCCTTTTTCCACCTCAAACGAAATCCCATCGACAGCCGTGAAACTGCCGAATCGCTTGGTCAGGTTATGTGCTGTAATTACTTTCATAATCGCTAAATTTTTGCCATAAAACAATCCTCGATGGTCGGCTGTATCTCGTTGATTACGAGATTTTTATAATTTGACAGATAGTGCCGCAGATGGTCGATTGAGCCATCATTGTCCCTAATCCTCAGATGCACGCTGTCGCCAAACGAAAACGCCGTTATCGTATCGGGAAACGCCTTTAAATCAGCCGTTAATGTCTTCATCGAATCTGCGGAAACGCTGAAAAGTTTTCCATCGAAATTCTTGACCGTATTTTCGGGAGTGTCAACGCCGAGAAATCTGCCGCCGCTCACGAGCGCAATGCGGTCGCACATCTGCGCCTCGTCCATATAAGGTGTCGATACCATAATAGTCAACCCCTTGGATTTCAATGTTTTGAGCATCTCCCAAAATTCGCGCCTCGACACCACGTCCACGCCCGTGGTCGGCTCGTCCAAAAAGAGGACTTCGGGGCTGTGAATCATTGCGCAACAGAGGGCGAGTTTCTGTTTCATACCGCCGCTGAGTTTGCCCGCCGGACGGTCTGCAAACCGCCTCAATTGCGAATAAATCTCCTCCACGAGATGGATATTTTGCTCGATTGTGGTCTCAAAAAGCGCGGCAAAAAACCTCAAATTTTCCTCCACGGTGAGGTCTTCATACAATGAAAATTTGCCCGGCATATATCCGAAAATCCGCCGTATCTTCTTGAAATCCTTTACGATGTCCATCCCTGCCACGGTTGCGCTGCCGCCGTCTGGCAATAGCATCGTCGTCAACAACCTGAAAAAAGTTGTCTTGCCCGCGCCGTCGGGACCGATGAGCCCGTAGAGTTCGCCCCGTTTCACCTCAACGCTCCACGAATCCACCGCCCGCACCCCTCCGTAATTCTTTGATATATTGATGGCTGAAATCATTTGTTGAGTTCCTAATTTCTAATTTTTAATTTCTAATTTCTAATTTTTAATTGACCGTACATCCCTCGTTTGATTCTTCCGTCGTTTTTGACGAGGATTTTGACGGCATAGACGAGGTTTTGGCGTTCGTCTTTGGTTTGGACGGTTTTGGGAGTAAACTCTGCCTGTGCTGAAATCCACGTTACAACTCCTTGATACTCAATGTATCCGCCGTCGGCATCGTCAGCAAACACTTTTACGGTGCTGCCGATTTTGAGGTTGGCGAGTTGATTGTACGCAAAATATGCACGCAAATACATCCGGCTCAAATCAGCGGTTTTGAAGATTGGTTTGCCGGGCGCGGCGTATTCGCCCTCACGCATATATTTTGCGAGAATTGTGCCGCCGCAAGGTGCTGAGATTATGCATTTTGAGAGTTTGTCGTCAATCTGCAAAACCTGAATCCTCACGCCTTCCGATTGTCGTGAAAGGCTTTGACCGGTTTTTTCGAGCGAGGAGTTGAGGGCGGCTTTCTGCGCCTTCAAGTCGTTGATTCTCGTGGTGATGTCGTCCAAATCCTTGCGGTTTGCGGCGTCCTGAGCCACGAGTTTTTCAAATCTTAGGCGGTCGGTCTCCGCCTGTGCAATCCTCGTTTCTATCGACGACAACTGTTTCAAGATGTCGGGACGCTGAAAATCAATGCTTTCGGCGTTTTTCAGGAGTTGGAGTTTTTGCAAATGGAGTTGCATTGTGTCGATGACGCCGAGAGTTTTTCCGGCGGGAATTTCGTCGCCTTCCTCGATGTTGAGCGACAATATTCGCCCCGACGCCTCCGCACTTACGATGGTCTCCTCCGCCTCAAAAACTCCCGAAGCGTCAAATCCTTTTTGCTCTGTGCCGCACGATGATGCCATCATCGCCACGACTATTAAATATTTGATTTTCATATCGTTAAAGTTTACCCAAGGTGTTTTTCAATTGATATATTGTTTTGAGAAGTTCGATGTTGTGGATTTTTTGGTTTTGACGGGCGATGTTTTCGGCGGAGATTTCGTCGAGATAGTCTGAGACGCTCGCCGTGCCGTTTTCAAGGCGTATTTCGGTGCTGCGGCGGATGTTGCCCTGGATTTCAATCTCCTTGCCGTCGTCCTCCAATTGCCGCTGAATGTTTTGGATTTCAGCATTTTGCAGCCGCGACTGAATGTCGGTGTTAAAGATGAAAACATCCCTTTGAACGTCCATTTGGTCGGCTTGGATTTTGATGATTGCGCGGTCGTTTTTCTTACGGTAAAACGCGCTCACATTCCAATTGAACCTCACGCCCGCAATGCAATACGGCTGAAAACCGTCTTCAAACATATTCAGGGCGGGATTTGCGTATCCGCCTTGCACAAAAGCCGAAATTTTTGGCGCATACTGCATCTTGATTTCCTTTTCCCTTACGAGCAACAGTTCTTTCTGAGCGTCAAATAGTTGCAGTTCGGGGCGCGTTACCGTCAAATCTTCGTCAGTGAGATTTTCGGGCATTTTCAGTTCGATGTCTTCATCATAATCATCGCCGGTGAATGTGCTCAAAATTTCGAGGTATGCCGAGCGCAAATTTTTGAGGCGGGCGGTCTGTTGGTGGGCGCGTATCTTTCTTAGTTCCACGCGGTTGAGGTCTGTGCCATTTGCCATTCCGCTGTTTTTGAGGGCGGAGATTTTTTTGTAGGCGTTGTCGATGTCGCGCTCGAAGTTGAGATTTTGTTCTATCTGCGCATCAATGGTCAATATCGCAAAGTAAACCTCTGACACTCTGTTTCTTACGGCGTACAAATCGGATTCGTGGCGTTTGAGGTCGGCTTGGCTTGCGTATTGAGCCGAAAGTTTTTTCACGCTTACCGAATTGCCGTCGTAAATAGTCTGCGACACCTCCGCCGCGATAGAATATTGGTCTTTGCTGAGTTGCGGAACATCAACACCGGGCAGCGACACGGGAATTTTTGTAACGTCGCTCTGCCAAGTGGCTTTGCCTGAGATTGTTATCTGCGGCAAGAGACCTTTTTTGGCGTTTTCAACATTGTAATTGAGGCTCTGTTCGATGAAAGATTCATTCCTATGAATCGGGTAATTCTCCGCAGCCTTCAGCATACAATCGTCGAGTGTAACGCTCTGACCGTCAACACCCAACGCCGCCGCCAAAATCAATATTGTAAAAACTGTCTTTTTCATAGCATTAGCATCCTTAAATGGTTACGATGCAAAATTACAGACAGTTTCCCGCGCCGCCGTTATCCGTTGTTATTAAAAAATGTTCCGATTGTACTGAATTGGCTCATTTCAATTTTTCAATTTTGTATCGCAATTCTTGTTGGTGGTCGCGTAGAAATAGCAATATGCGGAGTGGTTCAAAGAGAATTTGTTCGCTTGAGATTTGGGTGTCGGTGTTTGAAAAAACGAACTTCGGGCAGAGTGGAGCGAATTTGCCGTCCTTGTCGGTGATTATCAGGGCGTAGGTGTGCCTGGTGTTGCCATTGTCGGCTATATGTATTCCATCGGCAGTCAAAACATAATAAAAGGAATAAGGTTTAATGATGGAAAAATCCAACGCCTTGCCGCCATCTTGCAATGGTTTCAATGTAAAGTACGGTTTGTTGTAGTCGATGTCCAACACCTCGTCCATGTATTTTTCGTCGGATGTTTGGAGGATTTCGTCTGTTGCTCCAGTCTCATTGCTTATTTGGATTCTTACAATCTCCAAAACGACAATGCCAACAGCGACTAATCCTGCAATGGTTGCATACCGCTTGAATTTTGCTTTGTAGGCTTCTTTTTCGGCGGTTACTTGTTCAATTTTTCGGTCGAAATTGTCGCTGTATTTTTTTACGTCGGGGTACGCCGTGAGGGGTTGCAGTTGAGATTTCAAACTTTCGATTTGCTTCAATGAAGAGCCGTTGTCCTCTGAGTATTCATCCTTGTTGGAAGTGGCGACTATGAGCGCAAAAGTCAGGAGTCCTGGAGTGCCTACAAATAAAAATATCATGTACGTAAATGACATGCTAAACATTGCCATCATCAGCATCGCACATGCTATCAAAACCAATATTTTGCCAAAATTGTGGCGGATGATTTGCGCCATATTCTTTGGATACTGGTTTTTGTATTCCTGGAGCTGTTTTTCCAATTCGGTGGAAACCTTTTGGAATAGTGTCTTGTTGTCTTCCATATTAGTAATCATCATCTAAAGGTTTTGTGTACAAGTATATTGAGTACCATTTGGCGCGTTGTGCCATGTCTGTCAATAGTTTGACGTTGGCTTCGTCGGCGGGAAGTGTTGCCTTTTGTGATATAAACTCTGCATAACATTCCCCTTTGCCATGTTTGAGTTTTTCATAAAAAGCTTTCATGTAAGAAGGATATGTTTCATAGTCGTTATGCAAATAGAGAATTATTGGGTCGAACAATGCGCCTACTTGGTTGCAGTCTTCGTCGTATAGGGCGATGGCGATGGTTTGGTTGTCATGCAGTTCGAGTTCCTTGCCTGATGATTTTAGGTGCACGTTGCTCACTGTCAGGTGGTATTCCACTTCGTCTTTCCATATTGAATTGATGTAGTTTTCAAAATCAACACCTATCGACAAATCTGCCTCGCCGTCCATCAGTATGTATTCGGAGAAAAAGTTGGTGTCGGCGGGTTGCACGGCAAATTTTTTGTCCCACAGCCCATAAACGTGGCTGTATTTTTGGGTGTCGCTTTTGAATACGTCTTTGTTGGAGTATGTGTCTATGAGCGTAAACAAGTTGGCTCCCAAAAACGCGCAGAATACCAGAATGAGTTTTATCTGCCTTCCACGGCGTTCCGTCTTGATATTGTCGGTGAGTGTGGCGTATTGTTGAAGTACGGCACGCGCCTCGCTATTGTCGCCGTAGATTGTGGAGATTTGGTTTTCAAACATTTCCTTGCGGTGGAGCGCAGCAAAAAACTTGTCGTCGGCGATTTTTGAGGGCGGGTCTTTCTTTTTGGACTTTTGGGTGAGCACCATCGACAGAATCCAAAGCGCCATCGACCCCAAGAACAACCATAACAATGTGTAGCCGCTATATACGTACCTGTACATATATTGCAGCAACCTAATCAACAGTATTGTTGAGATGAGGAACAGCCAGATGTTTTTTCTGTACCATAGTACTTGCCAAAATGTTGGCTGTGGCGTTTCTTTGAGGTCGCTGATGCTATCTTTGATGTTTTCGATGAGGAGTTTTGCGTTGAGTTCGGAGTCTAATTGCTCGTGGAGGATGTGTCCGCAATGTGTGCAGACGTTGCTCACGAGGGGGAACGGTGCGCCGCAGTCGGGGCAGGTCTTGATGTTGTGCTGTTCGGCGGCGATGCTGATGTTTTCGAGGCTTTCGCCGCAGAATAGGCACACGTCGGAGATGAGCGGTATCTGTGCGCCGCAGTGCGGGCAGTGCCTGAGTTGCTCCTTTGAATAGGTTTTGAGCCTTTCATGCAATGCGTCGTCGAGGTAGGCGTTGATTTCCTGTTTGCTGATGCCTTCCTTCAATGCCGCGTCCTCGATTACCAGCCGCTCCTTGTAGGTAAGGATGCGGTCGGTAAGGGCGAGGTCGATAAATTTTTTTATGTTGTCAGAGATTTGCATGTTATTGTTGCTTTACGAATTTTTCGCCGTCCCATTTGTATTCTGTGAGGGTGTCGCCGTGGTCTATCATTTCGAATGTTTTTTGGTCGTACTCGATGTTTTTCTTTACGAGTGTGAATCCGTCGGCGGTGAATGGGTATGTGCTGTAACCGATTTCAAATTTGAGTTCTGTCGGTGTCTGTGTTTCTATCGCAGCCTTGTCGAATTGAGGGAAGGCGTTGGAGAGTAGTGTGAGTTCGCCGTCCTTGAAGGAGTACATGGCGAGAGTTTTTTCTGCATCCTTGTACAAGACAGCCAAGTAGCCGCCTTTCTTGTATTCGTAGCATGAGAATTGAAGGTGGTTATACACTGTCCATCCGTTTTCGTCGGGGAAATTGACGTCGCCAGATGCGGTGGTTGGCGAGAGCGTGTTGATTCTGTTGCCGTATTGTTCAAGGTATTCTTTTTGAGAGAGACCGATGCCGTAAGGGTCGGTGGCATAGTATGTTTTGATGGCTTCCACGGCGTAATTTGCGGGAATCTTGGTTTCGTAGCCTTCTACGCCAAAAAGACTTAGGTCGAGGTCGATGGGCTTGCTTTCGGGGCGGCGAACCATTTTTTCACCGTTCCAGCTGTAGTATATTTGCGGCAATTCTTTGACATGGTTGAAACCTTCCACAATGCCTTCGGCTTTAGCTTTGTTGGTAGGCATGAATGAAACCATTAATTTTCTTTCTCCAGACTTAACTTCTACTCCGAGCAGCTTATTTTTTTCTATTGCGTCTTGTATCGCGTCGTAGAGCGGCTTCGGGAAGTCGGCGGTGTTGGAATAGAAGTCGGCGATTGTTGGCATTTTGATGACTTCATCGTTGGGACGGAGATGTACCTTGCCGCCTTTGTAGAGCCAGTTGGTCATTTCGGTCTTAATGCCACTGATCTCTGTTTCCGTGTTGACTGCTACGGATAGTTTCACCAATAGAGCCGTGTAGTTGCCGTCCTTGCGCTTGAAACAGTCTAAGACGTAGCTTGTAATCCCTGTAGCCGAGCCTTTGTCATCAAACTGGAAATGTTCGTCGGTATTGTGACGGTTTGGGGAGTCCCAGTCGATGCCGTCGAAGGCTTCCTTGCTGAAAGGGCAGTCTTTTGATTGTGAGATTTTTATGAGAATCTCCTTAGCCGGATTCTGTGCCGACACAATCGAGGTCATCATGGCGCATACCATCAACGCCACAAATGTTGAAAGAATTTTTTTCATGGTTGTTTGGTTTTATGTAGGGACGTGGCGTGCCGCGTCCTTACTGTTTGTATTTCGCCACAAATATAACAATTATTAACAAAAAATTGAAAAAAAACGAATAAAAAACGCCGGACAATCATGATTTTTATTTCATGTTATGGGGCATATTTTTTGCAATTGTTTAAGGTAAGGCGTTTGTGGTAACCAGCAATCATAATTATGGACACATCAAACTAAAAAATGTTCCGATTGTACTGAAAAATAGTCATTACCCCCATTGTCGTATTAATAAAAAACACGGCATCTCTCGGAAAAGTATTCCGTGGGATACCGTGGTTGTGGTTCAAAAGACTGATTGAATTCAATCTTTCCTCATCCAATCTCTCCTTTCCCCTCGTACCTTTTGCAAAACCACGTGTAGCACACCACTGCCATTACCACCATGCCTGCGCCTATCAACGCCGGGTAATGGTAACTCGTTGGCTCGCTCTCCACGATTGGCAGACCGCCCGCCCATGCGCCGACAGCGTTGCCAAAATTGAAGGCTATCTGAACCATCGCGCCGCCCATGAGTTCGCCGCCCTTGCTGTGACGGACAAAGAGCATTTGCTGTGGCGACGACACCGCAAATAGGCACGCCACATTTATAATCATCAGCGGTATGGCGCACAACGCTATGTGAGCCGTGAAATACGTGGCTATCAATGATATGAACAATACAATCACAATACCCCTGCCCGTGTGTCCAGGACCAAACTTGTCGGAAAGTTTGCCGCCGATGAAGTTGCCAAGCACCATGCCCGCACCGGCGAGCACCATTATGAATGTCATCATCGATTCGGGGACGAGGGCGAGGGCGGTCATTGTCGGCGAAATGTAACTGTACCAGCAGAAAACGCCGCAATTGCCAAACAATGTGCAGCCAAACACCAGCCACGGCGCGAGATGCTTCATAAACCGAAATTCGCCCTTGACGCCGTGGTCGGGCAGTGCGTCAAGGGCGGGCACCCATCGCGATATGCAAAACAATGTGCCCAATCCCCACAATGTTGTAAAACAAAACACGTAACGCCATGACAGAGTGGACGTTAGGAAAGTGCAGAGCGGATTGCCGATGAGGTTGGCAAATGTCATTCCTGAACACATGATGGCTATTGCAAAAGCCGCCTTGCCGTCCTTCGACATTCTGTCGCACACGATGCTGCCCACGCCAAAAAACGCTCCGTGCGGCGTTCCTTGCAAAAATCTGACAATCATAGCCATTACAAACTGCCATCTCGAGCCTTCCTCGGGCAGCGGGCATATTGCCATCAATGCCGCCGATACCGAATATATGCCCATCAGGAGGTAAAGGATGTTTCTAAGCCGCCACGTCCGCGCAAACAAAGCCACGGCGGGCGCACCCACGCACACGCCGAGCGCATACGCCGAGATGAGGTGTCCTGCCTCGGCGATTCCTACCTGAAAATCGGCGGCGATGTAGGGCAAAATGCCCATCATCACAAATTCCGAAATGCCCAACCCAAATGTACCAAGGGCGAGGGCAAAGAATGATTTTTTCATTGTTTTTTTTCAATGCATAATGCATAATTCATAATGCATAATTGCCTTCCGGCGGATGCCTAATTATGCATTATGCATTATGAATTAGTTTATACGCAATCGACCCTTTGGGCGGTGTGGCGGGGCAGTGGTCGCGGTCAAACCACTGTGCGTCGGCAATCTCGCCGGGCTGAGGGGTGATGGAGCCGCTTTCGTATTCTGCCGTGAATCCAAACATCAGTTGCGCCGGAAATGGCCAGCTCTGGCTGCCAAAATACTTGATATTTTTTACCTTGATGCCGGTCTCTTCCATTATCTCGCGGCTTACGGCGTGTTCGATGCTTTCGCCGGCTTCCACAAAACCCGCAAGGCAGGTATATACGTCTTGATTGCGCTGAGCGTGGCGGGCGAGTAGGATTTGGTCGCCCTTGCTTACGAGCATTATTACGCAGGGATTGATGCGAGGGAATATTTGGTTGCCGCAGTGGGGGCAGTCCATAGCCGTAAATTCTTTGCTCTCAACGAGTTGAGAGCCGCAACGTCCGCAGTAATGGGCGTCGCGTCGCCATTCGAGCAATGCCTTGGCGCGGGCTATCGGGTAGGTCTGATGGTCGTCCATCTCGGCAAAACGGCTGCGGATTGTAGTCCACTTGTAGCCGTCGGGCAGTGGGCGGTATTCGTTGATGCCGAGTACATTGATGCCATTGGCAGCCTCGGTGTAATGCTCCGCGTCCTGCCAAATCTGCTGAAATTGGCGGATGTCGGCTTCGGTGAGATTGTCGCCATCGGTACGCTCCACCATTTCGCGCTTGTTGAAGATATAATTATGTGAAAACTCCGACATAATATTCGATTTTTATTATTGTCGCTACGCGATAATTTTGATTTGGTCGCTACGCGAGAAATCTTTCAAATTTTATACAAATCTTTCAAATCTTTTTTAATTGTTTGATTTGTAAGATTTGTAACAGATTTGAAAGATTTCTGTCCGATAGGACACTCCCGTCATATCAAACCGTTGATAGCAAAATATTTCCACAACGGCGCCACCATCATTGCCTGGTGAAATTCGTCGTTTTTCAACATTCGGATTACCTCGTCCTGGTCGGTGAGGCATATCTTGATGTCTTCGGTGGATTCGAGGTGCTGCGTCGATAGCCGCTCCACGCCTTTTGCAACGTATGTGTGGCTGTAATTGGTGCAAGCACCGGCGTTTGGGCTTATAGTCATCAGGTGCGACCACTCGCCGCCGCCAAATCCAGTTTCCTCGTAGAGTTCGCGTTTGGCGGCTTCCATCGGGTCTTCGCCCTGCTCCACGCAGCCTGCCGGTATCTCCATTGCGGTGAGCCGCTGTGCGTGGCGGTATTGGCGTTCGAGTACGTATTTGCCGTCTTTGGTGATGGCTATCACGTTGCAAAATTCGGGATATTCAAGGACATAAAACTCCTTGATTTCCACGCCGGTGGGCAGTTTTACGTGGTCGCGGCGGGCGGTGAGCCACGGACGCTTGTAGAGGGATTCGGATTCCAATACCTCCCATTCCATTGGGTCTTTTGGGGTTGGCATCGTTTACTTTAAAATAAGATTATTTGTGTCCCCAGCTCGAGCCGTCAAAACAGTGTGTGCAGAGTTTGCACTTGGGCAGTCCGATGGCTTCCACGAGGTCGTCGAGTTTTTGGAATTTGAGGGTCGTGAGGCCGAGTTCCTTGCGGATTTCGTCCACCATGGTTTGGTATTCGGGGGTGTCGGGGTTTGCGTAGATGCTCCAGTCGATTTGGTCGATTTCGGCATTTATCTGGTCCTGCAATTCTTGGTTAGCCTTGATTTCTTCTTCGGTGATGTTGGCGTTGCCGGAGATTCTTTGTGCTATCAGCATTTTGACGGCCTTGTGTGTGGCGAGCTCCATGCTTGAGCGCGAGCGGCTGAAATTCAAAAATTCGCACGGGAACACCAATGGCGGGCAGGCGATGCGCATGTGCACGTCCTTGATGCCACATTCCACGAGGTCTTGCACGTTGTCGCGGAGTTGGGTGCCGCGCACGATGCTGTCGTCGAGGAACACGCCCGAACGTTCTTTTATGATGTCTTCGTTGGGGATGAGCTTCATCTTGGCAACGAGTTCGCGCTGCGTTTGGTTTTGCGGCATGAAGCTGCGTGGCCACGTGGGAGTGTATTTCACATACGGGCGCATATACGGGATGTGGCGGGTGTTGGAGTATCCGAGGGCGTGTCCTACGCCGCTGTCGGGGATGCCAGCCACGAAGTTGATTTGTTTCTTGTTGGCGTCGTCGGGGGTGTTGCCCGGCTCGTTGATGTCGGCTTTTGCGAGCATCTCGCCGCATTTGTAGCGCACGGTGTCCACATTGATATTATTGTCATATACCGATGGCGGGTAGCCGTAATATACCCACAGGAATGAACATATCTGGCTTTTGTCGTGCGCCTGGCTGAGGATTTGGTAGCCGTCTTTGGTTACCGAAACTATCTCGCCGGGGCCGAGGATGTGTTCGAGCTTGTAGCCGAGATTGAGGAACGATGTGGATTCAGATGCCACGCAGTATGACACATTTCCGAATTTGTCCACCTTTTTGCCGATGACGATGGGAGTGCGTCCGAGCTTGTCGCGTCCGGCGATTATCTGGTCGTTGTAGAGCACGAGCATCGAGCAAGAGCCTTTCACGTTGTCCTGGACAATCTTGATGCCCTCCACGAAATCGTTGCCCTCGTGAATCATCAGTGCTATGACCTCGGTCTGATTGTAGCCGCCGTCGCTCTGTTCTGAAAACGAGAGTCCGCGTCCGCCCATGAGTTCGTTGGCGAGTTCCTCGATGTTGTTGATTTTGGCAACTGTCGCCACGGCGTAGGTGCCGATGCTGTTGCGCCTGAGGATGGGCTGTGCGTCGGTGTCGGAGATGCATCCTATGCCCGAGCATCCATCGTAGGTCTTGATTTCGTCGTCAAATTTGGTTCTGAAATAACTGTTTTCAAGGTTGTGGATGTCTCTGTGGTACGTACCAGTAGCGTTGTTGTAGATGGCAAGGCCGCCGCGCTTGGTGCCTAAATGGGAGTGGTAGTCGGTGCCGTAAAACACCTCGTCCACGCATCTTGAATGGGAGACAACTCCAAAAAATCCGCTCATTATGATGTGTTGATTGAATTGTGATTGTGTTTTGATTTTGGCGCAAAATTAGCAAAATGCGTCAATTGTGCAAAAGAAATAAATATTAATTTTTGTATAAATTTTGCAGCGACTTTGCCAAAAAATGTTTACCTTTGCACCGCTAATAATAAGAACAACAAGATGCTATTAAGGCTCAAAATAACCAATTATGCATTGATTTCGGAGACAGAAATCGAGTTTGGCGACGGTCTTACGGTGATTACCGGCGAGACTGGCGCGGGCAAGTCTATCCTGATGGGTGCGCTGTCGCTGGTGCTTGGCAGCCGCGCCGACATATCCGTAATCAAGCAGGGCGAGAAGAAGACAGTGGTGGAGGCGGAGTTTGACGTAAGTGCCTATAATTTAAAGGGTTTCTTTGATGCTAACGACCTCGACTATGCCGACCGCACCGAAATCCGCCGCGAAATACTCGACAGCGGCAAGTCGCGCGCCTTCGTCAACGATACGCCCGTCAACTTGGCGACGCTCAAAGAGTTAGGACAATTGCTCACCGACATACATTCGCAGCACCAGACATTGGAGATAGGGTACGAGGATTTTCAATTGGGATTGATAGACGCCTACGCCAAAAACGGTGCTTTGCTTGCCGATTATGCCCAAAAATATCAGAAATGGCAGCAGGCAAAGTCGCAATTGGAATCGTTGATTAAACGTGCCAAGGAGATAGCGCGGGAGGCTGAGTATCTGCATTTTAGGTTCGACGAACTCGACAAGGCAAAGCTCCGCGAGGGCGAGCAGCAGGAATTGGAGGAGGAGTACGAAATGCTCACGCACAACGAGGACATCAAGATGGCTTTTTCCAACGCCTGCGACGAGCTTATCCGCGCAGAGGAAGGCACGGTGCTCCAAAAACTCAAATCCTCAATCTCCGAACTCCGCAAGATAGCCGCCTACTATCCCAAGGCAGCCGAATTTGCCGACCGCATGGATAGCACTTACATCGAGCTCAACGACATAGCCCGTGAAATATCCGACATCGACGAAAATACAGAATATTCGCCCGAGCGTCTCGAATTTGTCAACGAAAGGCTCGGCACGATATACCAGTTGCAAAAAAAATTCAACGTCAATACCACCGCCGAACTTATCGCGATGCACAAGGATTTGGCGCAAAAACTTTCGCTCGTTGACAATATCGACGGACAGGCCGACGACCTCCGCAAGACCGTCGCCGCGCTCGAGGGCGACCTCGGCAAACAAGCCGACCTGATAGCAAAGGGTAGGAGAGAGGCAGTGCCACGGCTGAGAGAGGAGATATTTGGACTGCTCGAATCGTTGGGCATCAAGGATTCGCAGTTTGATGTGCAATTCGTTGATACCAAGGATTATAAGCCTAATGGCAGGGACAGTGTTAAATTTATGTTTAGCGCAAATAAAAACGTCCCGATGGGCGAACTTTCCAAGACTGCTTCGGGCGGCGAACTTTCGCGCTTGATGCTCTCGCTCAAATACATACTCTCGCGCTCGTCCAAATTGCCTACGATTATCTTTGACGAAATCGACACCGGAATCTCAGGCGACATTGCGGGCAAGATGGGCGCGATGTTCCGCCGTATGTCGGAACACATGCAGGTAATCTGCATCACGCACCTCCCACAAGTGGCAGCAAAGGGCAACCATCATTTGAAGGTTTACAAGCACGAGGCCGACGGCGCAATCCGCTCCGACATCAAGCCCCTCACCGGCGACGACCGCATCCGCGAAATCGCAGCAATGCTCAGCGGCGAAAAGATAACCGACGCTGCACTGCAAAATGCACGTGAATTAATGAACAACAATTAAGTATTATAAACCCGCCTACGGCGGATTGGAATTTTTTTTAACGTAAATTTAAGCGAATTTTGGCGAATTAATAACGAATTACTTTTTGAAAAATTCGTTTCAATTTATTTAAATTCGTTTTAATTTTTGTTGAAAGTAAAGAAAATGGCAGAAGAAATAAACATAAGAAATAAGAAAGCGACGTTTCAATACGAAGTTCTTGAAAAATTGATTGCTGGAATTCAGCTTCTCGGCACAGAAATCAAGTCGATTCGCGACGGCAAGGCATCGCTCGTGGATTCGTTTTGCATGTTTGAGAAAGGCGAACTCTACGTCCGCATGTACATAGGTGTATATTCGCACGGCGGCTACGTCAACCACGACCCGCGTCGCGAGCGCAAACTCCTGCTCACCGCCAAGGAACTCCGCAAACTCGAAAAGAAAGTTCAGGACGTTGGTCTCACCATCGTCCCCCTCCGTATGTTCATCAACAATCGCGGCTACGCCAAACTCGAAATCGCCCTCGTCCGTGGCAAAAAACTCGCCGACAAGCGTCAATCTATCAAGGAACGCGAATCAGCACGAGAGATAGATAGGGCGATGAAAAGGTATAAGTAATGCATAATTAACAATGCATAATGCATAATTAATAATGCGTAATTCAAAATTATTATGAAAAAGGATAGATTTATCAAGGTATATTCCCAAAATTCGTTATTTGGATGCAACGAGAGGATACTTGTTGACGTGGAGACAGGCGTCAACTACCTTTTTTGTGCCGAAGGTTTTGGCTGCGGCCTTACCGTAATGCTCAACGCCGACGGCAAGCCCGTAGTGTGGACAAGAGAGGAGATAAAGCGGGAATTGTCGAGACATTAAGATATTGCAAAAAAAATCGCCGCCTCGGAAAAGGATCGGGGCGGCGAGATTGATAAGTCTTTTATGATGAAAAGTAAATCACCAAATTTTTTTGGCAAGATATTGCCGTATGTTGTCTTTATATTATTGTTGCCGTTATCATTGATTTATATGATGATAATGACAATTGTGAATTTTATCCAAAAAATCTTTCAAAGATGAACCTTGCAGGGAATACGAAAGCTGCTTTCAAATAGCGTCTGCGCGTGTGTCGTTCCTTGAAAAAGCGATATACAAATCTCAAATTCCATTTATCAACCCATGCCGGGTAATAATCCATGTCGCCCTGTGCAACTTGATGTATAAAACCGCCGCAAGTGAATCCAACGCCATTGAATCCTTTCTCCTTAGCCAGTACAAGAAATTTCTCTTGCATGACCGCCCCCATACCAACAATTAGAAAATCAGGATTTACTTCAACAATATGTTTTGCTTCGCTTTCTTTTTCTTCTTCAGAGTTGAAATAGCCATTCCGGAATCCAATGATATTTAATCCTGTCCATTTTTCTTTAAATATTGCGACAGCTTTTTCTACTTGTTCTTGTTTTGACGCGACTATAAAAACACTTTTATTATTTTGCACTGCATAGTCAAATAACTGAGGAGCAACAGACGTCATGTCAAAACTCCGTCGCTCCACTTTCTTGCCATACAGCATCCTTATTGCCGCCACCAACACCGAACCATCCGCAAAGATTCCGTCAAACTTTGAAAACAAGTCTTTGTTGTCCAAGGCGTCAAGATAGGAGACGGGATTGAGGAAGGTGAAGATGCGATTTGTTGAAGATAGAGTCTCAGAGACTGGGAATGATGAGTTTGTGATGATATTATGTGGAAGGGGAGACATTATTGCAATTTCTTTAAACGTGCAGCAATGTTAGGAAATTTTTCTGCAAAAGGAAGCCAAAGTTTTAATAGTTGCTTTTTCCATAAAGGAATCCAACTGCCGTCGTAATGATGAATAGTATAACTATTTTCTGTCAAATTCAATTCTCCTGTTACAAAATTCTTGGGACAAAAGTATTCCATTGGATAAATCTTATATCCTTTGATTTCTTGAATCTTCTCCTCATTTGTAAAGCCGTATTGCTTAAAAATATCGCTCACCCTTGTAACCACTGTTTTCAAATTTAAAGAACCATCATCTTTAAAAAAACTTTCTTCTGCATACGACTCCATTATTTCCTTGAAGATTTCTGTTGCGGCAGGACTTGCAATGCCCAATCCCGCATTAATTTTTTCTTTACACTCTATACCCATAAAAGCCCCATGTTCTATTATAGGTGTCAAATCTTTTATAACCTCAACATCTGTGTCAAAATAAATGCCGCCATTTCGATACAGGATGTCGAAGCGAGCATAATCGCTTACAAAAGCATATTTTTTCGCATTGTATGCCTGTGAAATATATGGAATTTTATGTACATCATAGTTGTCCTCATTCCATTCTTTTATTTCGTAATCAGGAAGGAATTTTTTCCAACTTTTGATACATTTTAAGGCGAGTTCAGGCAAAGGATTGCGTCCGAACCAACAATAGTGGATAATTTGTGGAATTTCAGGTTTCATTCAATTCGAGTTTCGTTGTGAAAAAAATTAATATATATTACAGTCCTCTTTTTTTCATCAGACTACCAACCACACAAAACTTTGAAAGTTATATTTAAATAAATTAATTAAGGCAAATGGACTTACTAATATCCGCTTTTTTGTTGAATAGAAAAGCAGAAAGAATTTATTCCATCCTTTTACAATGACAACGAATATTAAAAGAAATTACTTTTAATTATTCTTGACAAAAAACATTATTTAAATGATAAAACAAAAAAGGAAACAATGTTAACTGTCATATAATCCGGTCAATTAATATAATTTAAAATATAATCCGAAATCTTTTGAGTAGCTATCCCCTCTTCATAGGATTCCAATGTATTCTGATGTTTTTTGATTGCTTCAATAAAATGATGCTCATTAAAATTTAAAATTTTATCAACAAGTTCTTCATTTGTCTTGCTAATAGGGAATCCCCAAGTTTCAGGGGCTGTATAAAAGCCTCTATCTTTAATATATTCATCGATGTCGGGAGTAAATAAGAAACATGGACGATATAATAAAGAATAATCCCACATGCATGAAGAATAATCTGTTATTAAAACATCAGTGGCGCATAGTATTTCTTGCATATCAGGATAATTGGAAACGTCTTTATCATATTTTTTTGATATATTACTATTGGATAAAGTGTGATGCCCTCTGAACAAAAAGACTACATTTCTACAATACTTGTTAAACAAAGCATCTTTTGCTTTTAACACATCTAGTTCGTTAGTAAAATATGAAGCTTGTGCACTCCCTCTATATGTTGGCGCATATAAAACAACCAAATCATCTTGTGGCAAGGAGTATTTGTTTCTAAACTTTATATTATTTTTTTCTATGTCTTTTTTATTGAAAAAAATATCATTTCGTGGCATACCTATGGACAAAAAAACTTTTTTATCTAATTTATTAGACAATGACATTACTTCAGTAAATTTTCTACTACTGGAAATATAATACTGAAAATTAGGCGGATAATATGATTTGAAATTGCCATTGTTATTAGCGTTTCCACATTTTTTATATGCGCCACCACCGTGCCATGTTTCTATTAGTAGTTGTTTTTTAAGGTATGGAATAAAAGTCGGGAATCCATCGTTTGTTATAATTATTTTGCTTGTTATAACTTGTTTCACCCACGTCAATGTATTTTTCTTAACATAGGTTATATTTTTAAGTTTTTCATTAGGCTTATGATTCAACAGCCAAACATATTTGTATTCTGGATATTTTTCATACATATATTTAAAAATATACCATGGATTACAATTCATGCTTTTACCGCTAAACGATTGAAAATAAATTTTCTTATTATCAATCGGAAATATCCAAAATAATTTCAGCAAGTGTCTAATTAAGACTTTGATATAATACTTTAACATCTTATTTCATACCGTTAATCATCCTTCTGTACGCTTCTTCCAATCCAACTTTTGGATACCATCCTAACGACCTCAGCAATGTTGTGTCGAGATTAAGGTTCAAATATAGATTAGGCGCGTACTCAGCAGGAACATCTTTTATGTCAAAAACAAGTTTTATTTTATTGTCCGCAATCTTGGAAACTATCATTTCCGCTGTTTCACGAATTGTGTAGAATGTTTTCTCGTTTGCAGTAGTATACGCCTGGCCAGCGGAGCCTTTTAGTAATATCATAAATATTGCTGAAATTGCATCCGAAGTGTAAATAATAGGACGTTTTGTAACTCCTTGTGTTTTCAAAACAATGTTATGTTCTTCAATTACTGCACGTGCAAACTGTGCAGCAACTCGTGTATCATTATAGTCGATTCCTGCACCCAAAGTCTGCGTCAGGCGTGCAATCTTTACAGGCAGAGAAAACTCTTTAGCAAAACTATGACATAGACATTCACAAAGACGCTTGCTTTCAGAATAACTGCTGCGAGTACTCAAAATATCAATGTAACCATAGTCGTTTTCGGAAACAGTCTTTTGTTCTGGCGGTGTTATTCCAAAAACTTCCATACTCGACAAATATACCATTGATTTTATATTATTTGATTTTGCAAATCGTAAAATATTCAATGTGCCATTTAGCGCTATGTCTATGGTTTCAACAGGTTTGTTTACAAAATCCAACGATGAAGTAACGCTCGCACCGTGAATTATGTAGTCTATATGTTGTGTTATTTCAGGCAGTTGTAGAACGTTACCAATAAGGAACGTTATGTTTCTAAAACTATTGCCGAAAATTTTTTTTGCCTTATCTATGTTGCGGATAAGCCCTAAAAGTTTCATTGAATAGTTTTCTGTCCTGTTTAAACAATCCAAAAACAACAGAATCTGACTTCCGAGCAGTCCTGTTGCTCCTGTTACGAAAACGGTCGAATTTTTTAGCGACGAAAAGTCAAAGGATTCCTTTATTGAAAAAAAATCCTCTTCGAGAATATCATATTTAGTCATAACCCGAATATTTGTTTGTTTTCCCTAACTTCGTACAAGGCTCTTGATGTATAAAAGTCTGTCGGTGTGGTGATTTTGATATTGTCGTAATCTCCTGAAACAGTGTGCAATGAATGCCCATAATATTTCATCAACGATGCTGAATCTATCATATTTGTCATACCTTCCTCCATCGCCTTGCGATGACATTTCAAAAGTTCTCCAAGGTAAAAACATTGCGGTGCTTTTGCGTGGTAACATTTGCTTCGGTCGGTGATGTTTTTTATTTCATCATTTTCCAACGTTACGATAGTTTCAATGGCGGGAACAACTGTAATTGCAGAACCAAATTGCTTGACACTTTCGATACAATCGTTTATCAGTTTGTCGCTTACAAATGGTCTTACTCCGTCATGAACCAATACTATTGAATCCCGTTCAACATTTTTTTCCAACTCGCAGAGCCCGTTGAAAATAGAAAGTTGTCCTGTTTCACCGCCAGGTACAATCCATCTAACTTTGTCGATATCGTACTTCTTGAGGAGTTTTTTCAAGAAGTCAATCCAATTGTCTTTGCAGACTACTACAATGTTGTCAATCAGAGGATTGTTCTGAAAATTCTCCAATGTATGTATTATGATTTCTTTGCCGTAGAGTTGTAGAAACTGCTTCGGTTTTGCAACAGAGTTCATGCGGTTCCCAACACCGCCGGCAAAGATGAGGGCGTTAGTGGTCATTTGCTCGCTTTTATTTTACCTAAAAAGAATGGACAATATTTCATTATTAACCAATGAATCCCTGTACATAGCAATAAGAAAACCATAGCGATTATCGCCATTAATCCATAATGTTCAGTTGTACAGAATTTACGAAATGGATCATTGAAAACCGCCTGCATGCCCAATATTGTAATTAGAGACATGGCAATGTATGTGATGTGTTTATTGCTTTTAAATTTAACTGAAACAAATAAAACCATCATAGAACCAATTAAACCAGAAGCATAAAACAACAATACATTTACAGGAATCGGAGCACTGCCAAATCCTATGCCTCGTGTAGATGTTCTACCATTATACCATACAATTCCAATCAATAAAATAAAACATAAAAACGCATATAAAATGCCGCCGCGCTTGAAAACAATTTGTTCGATATACGGTTTAAATTGTGCGCCAATCCAATAAAATGGGAAGACCATTAGACCGTTTGTTATATAACAAGATTTAGCTTTCATTCCAATTAGCAATACAAATGCAATTATATATAATGCACTTGTCAAGATGGGATGAATTTTAAACGCATCCATTAACAGTTTCTGATAAAGAAGTGCAATCAGAAACCATGTTACTCCTGAGGGTATATTTCCGTTTTCTAATACAAAACTTTTTAGTTGTAGAAGTCCTTTTTGCAGACAATCAATATATGTAATATCGCCTCCTTCCCCATAAACACCTAATTTCAGATAAATTGGATTAATAATGAAGAAATAAAATACATTAAAAAACAATATAGGTACACCAATCGTCCTCAAATATTTTTGCCATTGTATCTGACCGTTAAACTTATGCAACATTCCACTGACTAAAAAGAAAAAAGGCATGTGAAATGCGTATATAAAATCTCTTGGAATATGATTATCCATTGCAAGGAGATGCCCGAATATGACTAAATATGCGACAAATACTCTTGCATAATCCAAATATGGTAAGCGTTCCATTTTATATTTTTGATCTGATTGAAACCAAAGTAGCTAATAAGTTAGAACTTCTTCTGTATTGCTTAACTCGCCAATGTTTAATATATTTGTATATGTGAAAAACTTTGGCTTCTGCTAATTCATTGTATATGACTTCATTTAATTGTTTTAATTTGGAGTCAAACTCAAATAAAGGTGTTAAGTCTGCATTTTTTGTACCGTAGAGAAGAATGCTATACATATATGTTGACTGACCATATATGCGATGCCAAAGATATTTGCGATGAACATCATCTCCTTGATAATTGTTATATAAATTCAACAGCACATAAATAGCATGCATATACTGTCTGATGGATTTTATTAATGTATTTGGATCTACTGTCTGACCGTCTCTCCCAACCAAATATTGATATAAACATACGTCTAAATAATATACTGTGTCTACTGTCGTCATTGGTTCTCCCATCCATTCTTGATCTGTATATGACATACCTTCCGTTTGATGATAATTAATAGCACGCAGTTTATTTGTTTGATAAAAAATCCGATGCATGTGCATCCTTGCCGCAGAGAAACCAAGAAGGTCTTTGATTGTTAATGGTGTGTTGTGGGGAATTTTAAGTTCAAACATTTTTTCAACTTTCCCATCTACTGTAACCTTGTTGTAATCTGTCAGTACAAGATCATAATTATTCTCCGATAAAAAAACAATTGTTTTATTAAAAGAGTCTGTGTCAAAAAAATCGTCTGCATCAAGTACCTTTACATATTTCCCTGTAGCTTCTTTCAATCCTCTGTTGACGCACGAACCGTAATTGCCGTTTTCCTTGTCAATTACTCGGAACGTATTTGGAAAACGTGATTCATATTCATGCGCAATTTGTGATGAGGAATCCTTAGAACCATCGTTGACAACAAGCACTTCCAACAACTTCATGTTTCCTTCACATACAATAAGCGAATCCAAACATTTCCGAAGGTACTTTTCCATGTTGTACGTCGGAATGATTATAGAGAGTATTTTTTCCATTCTTTTATTGCTTTTTCGATTACATCGTCCATGTCATAATACTTATATTCTGCCAACCTGCCGCCGAAGAGCACGTTCTTTTCTTGGTCGGCAACGGCTTTGTATTTTTGATACAGAATACTGTTTTTGTTGTCGTTTACTGGATAAAACGGTTCTGATGTTTCATTCCATTCGGATGAAAACTCCTTGGAGATTACTGTCCTATTGTTTTGATACGCTGGATTTTCAGGCTCAAAATGTTTGTGCTCGATAATCCGTGTATATGGCGTTACTGAATCTGTATAATTGACAACCGCATTACCTTGAAAATTATTTACATCAAGAGTTTGCGTTTCAAAACGGATAGTTCTGTATTCAAGCTTTCCAAAACGGTAATCGTAAAAACGGTCAATAGCTCCTGTGAAAACTATTTTGTCCCCAAGTTTTTCTAATTCATTACGGTTCTCAAAGAAATCGATGTTTGTCTTAGTTTCAATACCATCCAACAAACCTTCAATCAACTTGTTGTAACCTCCGATTGGAATGCCTTGATATAGATCGTTGAAATAATTATTGTCGAAGGTCAGACGAAATGGCAGACGCTTGATTATAAATGCCGGAAGTTCGGTACATTTGCGTCCCCATTGTTTTTCGGTGTAACCCTTTATCAACATTTCGTAAATGTCCTTTCCGACAAGGCTTAATGCCTGTTGTTCGAGATTTTGCGGATTGTCAATTTTTGCCGCCTGACGTTGTTCTTCTATTTTGGCTGCCGCTTGTTCGGGTGTCGTTACGCCCCACATTTGGTAAAATGTGTTCATATTGAACGGAAGGTTGTAAAGTTTTCCGTTGAAGTTTGCGACGGGAGAGTTAGTGTAGCGGTTAAACTCCACAAATGAGTTTACAAAATTCCAAACTTCTTTGTTAGATGTGTGGAAAATATGCGCTCCATATTTGTGAACATTGATGCCCTCTATTTTGTCGCAATAGACGTTGCCGCCAAGGTGTGGGCGTTTTTCGATTAAAAGGCATCTTTTGCCTGAATTTTTGGCTAAATGAGCAAACACACAGCCATATAATCCAGAACCGATGATAAGGTAGTCGTAGTAAGTCATAATTTAATTTTTTACGGGAATACCCATTTTAGTATTTTTATCTTTTTTACTGAAAAAACTATAATACAACAAGTTAAATATATAATTATAATGCCAATTGTTTGCATCAATATGTCGTAATGCGATGTTAATCTTTTTAAAAAGAAATGCATAACGTGTATCACAAACTCCTGAATTAAATATACTCCAAAACTTAAACTACTCAGTAATTTAAATTTGTCATTCGATTTATTAAAGTATCTTTTAAAAGTCATAAAAATTGCCATGCTTGGTATAATTGCATACAATCCGAAATACGACATCAAAGGGTCGATTCTATGGTTCGCATATTCTAAGAACAAATACAATCTTGTCGCAAATGCAATTAAAGCAAGGCTTACAACACTGAAATATATTCTGTTGTCCTTTTCAAAATCATTTTCATGAAGCAATACCCCTAGAAACATATATAGTGCATATCCTCCTATTGGGGCGGTTATGGTCTGCAGGTCGAGGAAGTGTGCCATTATTGGATATATTCCTTGAAAAAATACCATTATTCCACATATAAAAATCAATTGTTTTCGAGCTAACAGTGTAATTTTTGATAATGCTGGCATAAATAAATACAACATAAACAATGGAATAAAAAACCAAAAATCACCGTATGGTATTTTACCTGATACTATCATCTGTAAAAAATTAATTGATTCTATATCTTCTGTTGTCTTAATTGTACAATGCACTACATAAAACAATAGTGAAAAAAAAAGATATGGAAGTAAAGTTTTTTTTGCTCTTTTTTTATAAAAAGTTGTTGTTGAATATCGTTCATAATAACGCAATAATGTTGCTCCCGATAACATAAAAAAAACAGGAACTGCACAATAAAAAATTACTTGAATTATTGCACTATAATTCCATAATGCTGTTCGTGTATAATAGTGAAAGACCCCATTACAATGTAATGCAATCACACTGAAACATGAAAAAACATTTAGTGCATCAATGTATGAAACTCGGTTTGTTGGCATTTGATTTACTGTTTTATTTCATATTTAGCAAATAAACCCATAAAAAAAGGATTATAATGAAATGTCAGTAAACTTGGGATCATTAAGCCTTGAATAGCAATGATAACAACACATATTGCAACCAAATATTCTCTTTGGATTATACTTTTTTTGCATAAAAAAACAAACAATAAAATGGATAAGATGAAAAAAAACAAACCATATATTATAATCCAAACTAAATAACTGGAATCAATGAAATTGTAATCAATAGAATCTCCACCTCGTTGGATAAATTCCTGTCCAAATAATTTTACTCCTTTTGAATATAAGATGTCTGCACCCAAATGAAGTCTATTACTAAATAATAAGTTTAAAGTTGTATAAAACTCGTTTCCACTGTTATAGTATTGGTATGTAAAAAAAAACATTATTGTTGCACAAATCGGAACAGAATATAACAATATTGATTTTTCAATTAATAAAATTTTATTTGCTTTCCTAACTCTAAATCTATAATATAATGAAAAGAGTATAATAAGTGTCATACAAACAACTTCGTTTCGGCAATCACAATAATAATATAAAAACATGATTAAGAAGATACTTATTAAATAGTCTGATATTTTTAGAACCCCATTTTTTAAATATAAATACATTACATTTAATAGTGTAATGTGAGCAGCAAATGTTGTTGGCCATTGAAAACCGAAACAAAATCTTTCTTTATTCGTTATACCATGTTCCATTTGACTGATTTCAAATTCATATCTGCTATATGACAGATTTTGGATGATTCCTACATTGCTTGCTAAAAATGTTAATACTATGAAAGATAAACTTATAATAAAATAAACTTTTACAATTAATTTAAATGGAATATTCCATGCACAAAAACAAAATAAGAATATATATAGCACATAATCTTTTTCAACAACATTAAGACATATTGCTAATAGGAATGGAATCAATAAAAAAAATATAATTCTGTATTCCCGTTTGACGCAATTCAAAACCGCTATAATACGAGGAAATAATAAAATCAAACCAATCCATGATATATATTTTCCTATTGTGTGTCCAAACCATACAGAAGTGTTATACAAAGAAAAAAACAAGCAAATAACCATTGCAAAAAAAAATAATACTCTTGTTTTTTTTTCGTATGATTGTGCCATATACATCATGCTAAAATGTATCAGTAAGAATGATTTTTTATAAAATTTTTATATTCTGCGAACTTGCGCAATAATCATCTAAGTTGACATCACCGTCAACTACAAATTCATTTGCGTCAGGATTGTCTTTGAAATATTTATTTATCATTCTTTCGTTGTCAGCGTTGAACACTCGCCTAATGCCCGATTTTAAAACCTTTGCTGGCATTCCTCCCATCACCGTGTATGGCGGTAATGAAGAATAATCTTTGGTTAGCAGGGCATTCGCTGATGCAACAATCAGATAATCAGGCGTTACAACACCTTTTTTGATTATTGTTGAATTTCCAAACCAATTATATGCGCCAATTTGTATCGGTTTGCATTTCTTTGATACCTTGCGATTTTCAACGTCAACAGTATAGTGGTCGTCAGAATCCATGATGAAACCATGAAATCCTAAACGGCTGTGTTTGCCAAATTTTAATTTTGAGCGGACAAGAATCGTTGAACCATCCGAAATCCTATTATATCCGTCAAATGTTATTACACCGCTATTCTCTATAATAGTAGCACCTTCGATTCTGACCGGTCCGTGAATGTTTATTGTACCTGTATTAAAAAAACGTGTTTCTCCTTGAGATTTGTAATCTAATTTTCCAATTTTAATCAATCCCTTTTGCATTGCGCAGTGTAGCACAATTTTCCCTATCTTGTAAATATTTGTATTACGATAGACAATGACCGGCAGTTTGAAAACGCCTTTTATGCCAAATGCGAGAAAATTGAAAATAAAAGTCTTCCAAATGTCTGGCATACGATCTCTGACTGACAGACCAATGAACGGCAAGACTATACGCATCAAATTTTTAACTATTCCTTTGAACATAACTTTTTAGAAACAAATGACTTGATCATTTTTCTTTCTTCATTTTTCGTTCCAAAAAAGAAACCTAAGGTCAATATTACGACAGCAGAAATGGCCAAAAACATTATGTTATACATGCCGTCGTCAGGTATTATAATTGCGCAAAAATATATTAGCAATACGGATAATGCCGAAACGATAACAATTGGCTTAATTACGTCAAACAAGTATTGTCTTCTACTTAGTGAAATCTGTCGGCAGACAATCTCCACGCGCATTATATGTGCAATTACATACATAACAAGCTGGATTACAAAAACCGATACGGGCGACATTCCAAGCCACAATGCTACGTATGACGCGGGAATCACCATAATAAAAAATGTTGCTATGACAGCCATTATTCGTTTAACATTTCCTGTCGCGATGCAGCCGCTCAAAAGTGGGTTTGACAACGATTGTATGAGTGCGAACAACATTGTGTATTTCAAGAATATAGAAGCGTATTCAGGTACTTGTTTCAACCAAATCGACAAAATCCAGTCTGATTTGAAGATTACAGGCAAAGAAATAAGAGATACAAGGTAGAATGAAATTCTTGATGACATCAATATTAATGAATGCATATATTGGTAATCTCCGCTTGCATAACTTTTTACAATTTGTGGCCTTACCGCCATCATAAAATTGCCGCACAATTGTTGAACGGCGTGTTGTACTTGTACTGCAACTCCCTTTGCCGCATTCACCGCTGGACCAAAGAACATATTCAAAATTACATTCGTGCCTTGTGTCAGGCATTGGTTTGCTATATTACCAATAAAATTCCAACCTGAAAAAGATAATATCTGTCTGTATAAATTCTTTGGAATCCGTTTTATTTTAAGTTTGACCTCTTCAAAATTGATTATACAATATAATCTATATGCAAGAGAAACAAGAATTTGCAATGCTGCCAACATAGTAGCATAAAATATCAAATGATCAAATTGTGCTATTTTAAGCAGATAAACTATTAAAAGTTTCAAAACACTATCTCCTATTGAAAATATGGCAAAGACTGACATTTTTTCATGTGCAATGATTGCCGCATTATAAGGGAATGACATTACTAAAAATACTGATGAAATAACGCTCAAATGAAAGACTTTGACCGCTGCATCCAACCTTTCGGGAGGTATCACCAAATATTTATATACGAACCATAGACCTATAGTTTCCGCCACTATACAAACGATAATGGCAACTACAAAATGTATTACTTGACAAGCATTGAAAACATTATTTAGACCTTCGCTGTCATTCTTCCCCATGTAAAAGTTTAAAAAACGTTGTGTCGCCTCAATCATTGGACCACTAATAAAACCAAGAATCGCCACTACTCCGCCAACAACATTGTAAATTCCGTAATCTTCTACTCCCAAAACATCAAGCACAACCCTGCTCGTGTACAGCGACACTCCCATCGTCAGGAGCATACGGAAATATAGCAGCAGCGTATTTTTCGCTATCCTTGTAGTGTTGGAAGATGTTTCGGGCATCTAAAACAATTTCTTGATATTTTCGGGTATGGTTTTACTAAGTTTTATACCCTTGACGATTTGTTGCATTGCATCGTCAGTAATGATGCCTTGCAATTTATAAACCTTGTTCTCTTTGATTTGATTAAGGAATTCGGTTCTGTCAAACTCGATTATGTTGTTGCAGTTGATGTATGTCAATTGCTTGAAACAATTGATGTTGTCTGGTGCAAAACACGGGAATGTGTTTGGGTCAGCGTTTGTTCGCGTAACAAACTTGAAAATCGTATCTGTTTGGGACGTACATGCTGTAAACAGTATAAATTTTTCGCCTTTTCGCACACAGACATGTATATGACCAGGAACACCCTTTTCTGTCTCCTTTGTAAAGAAGTACATCTCGGTTTCATTGACTGTTTCTTCTATCAGCGACAATGGCAACTCCATAGCATACTACTACTTGTACAGATGAAACATTTCTTTGGCTAAATCCATACTTTCCTTGTCGTCAACAAAAAGACCGCTGCCATCGTCATAATTTTCAAAAAATAAGTCCATATTTATGTTGAAACTATTTTTTGAATTGACGTCATCAATTTTTTGCTTATAGGCCTTCCATTCTGGGAATTGATGCGAAAGATTCGACAATTGCCATTGGGTCATATTTCCGTATGTATTCCAAATCAATTGTAGCACTTCGATGTCGCTTTGAGAAAAGCAATCTTTGTCAATGTCTTTTTTAAAGGTATATGTAAAATTATCTTTGTTTTCTTGGATAGCTGAATAATCGTATCCTTCCATATCTTTCAATGGCAGACCTTCCACAATACTTTTTGCAGCGGAAGGTACAACACCTTTCTGCATCGCAAAATAACTATCACCAGTGATAGTTCTGCCGTACTTTCTAAGGTGATACCTGTCTGCGAGCCAAATAAGTTTGTATGCCTTCATACAGTTGATTGTCTTGTCGTCCTGCATCAAAGCATAAAAACCTAATGTGTTGATTATCTTTTCCGTATTCATTGCATTAACTTTTGCTCGCAAATATAAAACAATTATTTAATGCTGCCAAATTTTTTTCCGCCGGATGGCAATTATGCATTATGAATTATGCATTAATCCTCCTTATCCACGCCCCCGGCACATAAGCCGTCGCGTACCTCCCGACTCCCTGCAATTCCACAAACACCCTCTTCTGATGCTTGTACTTCATCACTACGCCTTCCACTCCTGCGAAAGGCCCGCCGATGACAACAACACGGTCGCCGGTAATCAAAGAAGGAACTTCGTTTTGCCTCACGATGATGTTTTCGTTGCCGGATTCCACGATGATTTTGAAACTCTCCATCTGCCTTTCGGGGACGGTGAGGAAATCGTTGGTGCCGTAGGAATTGGTGGAAAAATGATCGTAATAAGGTGTCATTCCTGCGAGGAATTT
>ODAI010955544.1_pt1 | contig 57071 bp, 43 predicted proteins | sample 1539321 | NCBI WGS metagenome assembly ODAI01 (sample SAMN02144231, study PRJEB22623) | gut metagenome | biome: sheep rumen | host: Ovis aries | place: New Zealand | reverse complement strand
TATTACGAGAGCATACAGCGGGAACATGCCAATGTGTTCGTCGTCACCTGGGAAGGCAAGTTCAACTACTCTGCAATCAACAACTTCGGCGCGCAGTTCTGTACGGGCGAATATCTGCTTCTGCTCAACAACGATATTGAGGTCATCACCCCCGATTGGATTGAGGAAATGCTGATGTTTGCCCAGCGGGAAGATGTAGGTGATGTCGGAGCAATGCTGTATTATCCGGACAACACCATCCAGAACGCAGGTATATGCCTGGGGATGAGTGGCACAGCAGGTAGCTTTTTCCAAGATGTAAGCAGGAACAGTTTCGGCTATATGGGACGCCTTCTCTATACCCAAAATGTTTCGGCGGTTTCGTCAACCTGTATGTTGCTGCGTCGGGAAGTCTGGGACAAGGTGGGCGGACTGGACGAAGACTGGGCCGTGGCTTTCAACGACGTGGATCTTTGTATGCGTATACGTAAGGCGGGCTACCTGACCGTCTGGACACCCTATGCGGAACTGATTCATTATGAGTCTAAGAGTCGCGGACAGGATGACACACCGCAAAAGAGGAAGCGCTTTGAGGACGAAGTCCTCCGATTTCAATCCCGCTGGGCGAAGGAACTGGAAGCGGGAGACCCGTATTATAATCCAAATTTTTCTCTGGACAGATCGGATTTCTTTGTGAAACCGAATGTTCAGCAATATGATGCGAGGTAAAAGATGAATCAAAGCAAACGCCTATCAGCAAAGGAATATCTGCTTGTCCTGCTGGTCTTCTGCATCTGCCTGACGGGCGCACTGCTTCTGCCAATAAGTCAATGCCCGGATGAACCCGGAAGGCGTTTGATATCAGACTGGATCATTCGTACGGGAACGCTTCCAACAGGTGATGAACCGGCTACACAGCTCATGCTGTGGGCGAACTTGAATGAGCCGGTTTTAACTGTCAGAGATGATTCCGGGTACAATGGATGGGGCTTTTCCTATGCCCTGCGCCCATACCTTTCCTCTATTGTCGGTGCTGCTGTTGAGAGAATTGCGCTCTGCTTTACCGATTCGCCGCGTGTTTTGCTGGCTGCCTCGCGTATGTGCAGCGTGCTGTCGGTCACGTTCTGCTGCTTTTTCTGCCTGCGGCTCGGACACAGGCTTTTCAACAAGCAAGGCGCTGCCGCTTTGTTTGCGGCCCTTGTCTGTTTCTTGCCGCAGGTGCAGTTTATCGGCATGTATCAGAACAACGATTCGCTCTCGCTCTGCGCTGTGAGCATGATGCTATACTATCTGATCGAAGGCTTTGATCTCGGGTGGCCGGTCAGAAGCTGCGTCGGTCTTGGGATCAGCTTTTCCCTCGGCCTGCTGGCCTATTATTCCGTATATGGCTGGCTGCTGATGGGCGCGTTGTATTTTGCCTCGGCTGTTTTGAGCGATTCCGAAGCATTGGGCAAAAAGCGATTGTTTTTCAACCGCTTGATACTGATTGTCGGAATCTGTCTTCTGCTGGCAGGATGGTTTTTCATTCGGAATGCTTGTCTGCATCATGGGGATTTTCTTGGCATAGCTTCTGAAAAAGTCTCACGCGCTCACATGCAGGAGCAGGGATATGTCCTGTACAGATATATTTGCTATCGAGATGAAGGCCTGTCAATCATGCAGTTCCTGCGTCTTACGAATTATGAATGGCTCCGGATGACCGTTGAGAGCTTCATCGGCGTGTTCGGCTATATGCTTATTTATCTTCCGAAGATCCAATACGGAATCTACTATACTGTATTTTTCGGTGCAATTATCCTGTTCTTTATAATTCTGCTGCATCAAAAAGTGGTTCGGCGGGACAAACTTCTGATGCTTATGATGCTGTTTTCGGGTATTATTACCGTTTTCCTGCATTTCTGGCAATCCTACGCCCGGGACTATCAGCCCCAGGGGCGTTATATCATCACCCTGATTCTTCCGCTTGCTTTTATGCTGGCTTACGGAGTGGATAGAACAACTGTTGCAGTACACGATCAAAGCCCCGGAAAAGCATCTGAGCTGAACCCGGCTGCCATACTCACCGTGCTGTGGCTCGTGCTGTTTGCCTGGGCCGCACTCGGCACGATGAGTAAGATGCTCCCATAACAGGAAAAACAGAGGTGTCCTCCTATGCTCCAAACACTGAAAAAACATCGCTTCTTGCTTGAAGAGCTGGTTAAGCGCGACTTTGATCGAAAATATAAAGGCAGCTTTCTGGGCGCAGCCTGGAGTGTTCTGAATCCGCTGCTCTCGCTGCTGATTATGCGTTTTATATTCGGGCACTTTTTCGGCTCGGCTATTCCTCATTTCACCACTTATCTTTTCTGCGGCAATATTGTGTTCAGCTTCTTCTCCGAGTCAAGCACAGAGGGACTGATGGCGCTGATCGGCAACGCGCAGATTTTTACCAAGGTCAATATCCCCAAATACCTGTTTCTGTTATCAAAAAATACTCAGACACTGATTAACTTTGCCATCACACTTTGTGTATTCTTTCTGTTCTGTGCGCTGGACGGAATTGTGTTTACCTGGAAGTTTCTTGCCCTTCTCTACCCGATTTTCATGCTGCTGATGTTCAATCTCGGCACCGGTCTCCTCCTTTCCGCACTTTATGTATTTTTTCGGGATATAAAATATCTATGGGCGGTGCTGACTCAACTTTTGCTCTACGTGTCGGCTGTTTTCTACTCCGTTGACACCTTCCCTGCCCATATACGCAACGCTTTCCTGCTCAATCCGATCTATCTATTTATCCGGTATTTTCGCATGGTCGTGATCGAATCCGTGATCCCCTCACTGGGATTTCACGTTCTTATGGCTGTAGATACAGTGGTCGTACTGCTGCTTGGCATCTGGATCTATCGAAAGTACGACACGGAGTTTCTGTACTATATTTGATGGAGGAGAGCAAATGCCTGTTTTAACATGCGATCATGTATCCATCCGATATAAGGTTGGGGACTTTAGAAACATCGGCCTGAAGGAGACAATCATCCGAAAGCTCAAGGGCAGCTATCGCGTGGAAGAATTCTGGGCCGACCGGGATATTACCTTTTCCCTGGAGCGCGGGGATATGCTGGGCATCATCGGCACCAACGGCGCAGGAAAATCGACGCTGCTCAAGGCTGTTGCGGGTATCATGTCGCCAAGCAAGGGAATAGTGGAGCATGAGGGCAATATTTCTGCACTGCTGGAGCTTGCAAGCGGTTTCGATCCTGATCTCAGCATCCGGCGCAACGCCTACCTTCGCGGTGCCATGCTGGGCTATACCCGTGAATTTATGGATGAAAAATATGAGGAGATACTCGATTTTGCCGAGCTGCGCGCATTCGAAGACCTCTCCTTCAAGCAGCTCTCAACAGGCATGCAAAGCCGTTTAGCCTTTTCCATTGCAAGCCTGGTGCAGCCGGATATCCTGATTCTGGACGAAGTATTGTCTGTTGGTGACGGGGCCTTTGCTGAAAAGAGCGCGGCAAAAATGCAGGAGATCTTGAACAGCGGCGCGACCACGATCCTGGTTTCCCACTCACTGGATCAGGTGCGGGAGTTGTGCAACAAGGTACTCTGGCTCCATCAGGGGCGGCAGATCGACTTAGGAGAAACCGAGGCTGTCTGTGACCGTTACCAGGCATTTCTGCACGGAGAAATCGAAATATGAAAGTCAGTGTCGTCATCCCCACGCTCAATGCAGAGCATTGGATCACACAACAACTGAACATGCTGCTGTCTCAAACTGTGGAGGCGGAAATTCTTGTGATCGACTCCGGCTCGACGGACGCGACCTGCTCCCTTGTCCGCACCCATGCCGAACGCGTGCGGCTTTTGGAAATCCCCTTCGAGAGCTACGACCACGGCGGCACGCGGGATTTTGCTCTGCGACAGAGTGCAGGCGACCTGGTGTGCTTTTTTACGCAGGACGCCCTGCCAACAGACGAACGCTGTCTTGAAAAGCTGCTGTCGGCCTTCTCGTCGCCGGGTATTGCCGCGGCTTTCGGCAGACAGATCGCCCGTCCGGACGCGCCGGAATACGAAAAGCTGACTCGGGCGTTCAATTACCCAGAGCAGGCAAAAATCTGGAGGGAATCGGATATTCCTCGTTACGGAGTCAAATCCTATTTCTTTTCCAACGTCTGCTCTGTCTACCGGCGGGACGCATACCTGGCCGTCGGCGGCTTCGATTCGCCCATCATCTGCAACGAGGATATGATGATGGCGGCAAAGCTCCTGCATGCGGGCTATGCATTGGCCTACACACCGGAGGCGGCTGTTTATCATTCGCACCTCTATACCTTGCCGGAAGAGCTGCGGCGTAATATATGCATCGGACGAGTGATGGCACAGTATCGAGATCGGCTTACACAGGCAAACACCGATACCGAAGGATGGCGGATGCTGCGCTTCGTCGGCGGTGAGCTTTCAAAGCGAAGGCAATACGGTGAGTTGGTTGTTTTTTATGCGCATGCTGCTGTCCGCTTTGCCGGAAACCGTGTTGGAAAATGCATGGGCAAAAAGAGTTGGAAATGAACTTGCTTGTCCAGCTTTCTGTCTGGGAATAGATTAATCGGACGATAAAAACGGCGGTGCCGAAGCACCGCCGTTTTACTGTATGATTGTTGCTTATTTCGCCTCGTATGCCACTTTTACGGCCTTATAGGTCATGTAGCAGTCGAGTTTTGCCGTCACCTCAAACGGGGCGTGCATGCTGAGCACCGGGGTACCGGCGTCGATGGTGTCGATATTTCGTTCGGCCATGAATTTAGCGATCGTTCCGCCGCCGCCCTGGTCGACCTTGCCGAGCTCCGCCATCTGCCAGATGACATTGCCTTCGCTGAAGATCTTTCTGCAATAGGCCACAAGCTCGGCAGAGGCGTCGCTGGTGCCGGATTTTCCGCGCGATCCGGTGAATTTGCAGATGCCGACGCCGTAGTTGGCTCTGGCGGCGTTCATCTTCTCACTGACCTCGGGATAGAGCGGATCATAGGCGTTGCACACATCCGCCGAGATGCAGAAGCTCTTCTCAAAGCAGCGCCGCAGAGCCACGCCCTCACTCTCGCAGAGGTCGGCCATAAAGGTGTCAAAGCACTCAGACTTCATGCCGGAGACCCCCTCCGAGCCGATTTCCTCTTTGTCCGCCAGCAGGCAAACAGCGGTGCGCTCAGGCACATCCAGATCAAACAGCGCGCGCAGCTCGGCAAAGGCACAGACACGGTCGTCCTGTCCGTAGCCGCCGATGAACGAGCGGTCGAGACCGATCTCGGTCACGTCAAAGGCCGGGACCGCCGCAAGCTCAGCCGAAAGGAAATCCTCCTCGCTGATACCGTAGCTGTCATTGAGCAGGCTGAGTATCGCAAGCTTCACACGGTCCTTGCCTTCATCGGCATAGGGCGTGGAGCCGATCAGAATATTCAAGCTCTCGCCCGGGAAGACCTCGGGCATGGTCTTTTTCATCTGATCCTGCGCCAGATGCGGCAGCAGGTCGGTGATAACGAACTTCGGCTCGCTGCTCTCGCGGCCAAGAACAACGTCAACAACCTCGCCGCTCTTGAGCGCGACAACGCCGTGCAGCTCCAGCGGGATCGTGACCCACTGATACTTCTTGATGCCACCGTAGTAATGCGTTTTCAGGAAGGCCATCTCATCCGATTCGTAGAGCGGCATCTGCTTGAGGTCAAGGCGCGGAGAGTCGACATGCGCACCGGCAATCACGGCGCCCTCGCCGAGACTCTTCTTGCCGATCACAGCCAGCATCAGACTTTTGCCGCGGTTATTCTTATAGACTTTCGTACCGGGCTTGAGCTCCATGCCGGGCACGTACTCGACAAAGCCATGTTCTTTGGCCATGGCAATAGCATATTTTACAGCCTCGCGCTCCATACGGGAGTTGTTCAAAAACTCCATGTAATCCCGGCTGTAATCCTCGATCGCAAGGCGCTCGTCGGTGCCGATGCGGTCATAGCCGTTTTTCGGTGCGAAAAACAGGCTGTCTCTGAGTTCATCCATCAATGTGATCCTCCATCAATTTTTCGCGGCAAAGGGCGGCAAAGGCCGCCTCGTCGCCGTCATTCAATAACGCGATATCGCAGGTATTGATATAATAATCGTCGCCCTTCTGGGCGTTCAGGCGGCGTGAAGCCGCCTCTTCGCTGATGCCGTCGCGCGCCATGATGCGCCGGATGCGCGCCTCGCGCGGCGCAAGGACGGCGTAAGTACGCGTACACAGCCGGTCAAGGCCGCTCGCATGCAGCTCCACCGCGTCGATGGCCGCGAGCGTCCCGCCGTTCATTGCGTGGATACGCAGGCGGCGCCGGATCTCTTCGACCACATAACGGTGGGTAATGGCGTTGAGTTCCTGAAGCGCCGAGGCGTCGGCAAATACAATGCTTCCAAGCGCTTTCCGGTCGACCGCACCGCCGCTGACGGCGGAGGGAAAACGGGCCGAAAGCGCATTGAGCATATCCCTGTCATTCTCCAGCAGCTCGTGGTAGATCGCGTCGGCGTCCAGCAGCAATGCCCCCCGGTCGCCAAGCACCCGCAGAGCCGTGGTCTTGCCGCTGCCGCTGCCGCCGGTGAGCCCGACGATCTGCATATCCGCCGCCAGAGCGTCGGCGATCTCTTCCTCGCCGAGCGCGCCGCGGCGCAGAATACGGTAGGGCACAGCGGCCAGCGAAATCAGCGTCGATTCGGTGCCGATCCCGCAGGGGCCGCCGTCGCAGACGGCCTCGATCGCCCCGTCGAAATAGTGCAGCACCTCATCGGCGGTCTTGGGGCTCGCCTCACCCGAGGGGTTGGCCGAGGGGGCCGCGAACGGAATACCGGCCTCCTTCAGCAGGGCGAGCGTCATCGGGTGATCGGGGCAGCGCAGACCGACGGTGCTGCCGCCTGCACGGACGATAGCGGGGACGATCTCTTTCGCTTCCAGCACGATCGTCAAGGGGCCGGGCCAGAAGCGGCGGGCCAAGGTATGCGCCTGCGGCGGGACATGGAGGCAATAGCGCTCCATAGCGTCTTCATCCGGCACCATCAGCGACAGCGGCTTGACTGCCGGGCGGCCCTTGACCTCATAGATTTTCTCGACAGCGGCGCTGTCAAGGCCGTTGCCGGCGAGCCCGTACACAGTTTCTGTCGGTACAGCAACCAGGCCGCCATTTTTCAGCAGCTCTGCCGCCTGTGAGATATTGGAAAGAATGCGTTCAGTCTTCATTGTTTCTTGTCGGTTAGGGCCGATGCCCCCTGTTCCCTGATCTTCTCCGCCTGATCCTGCGTCACCAGAGCGTCGATCAGCCCGTCCATATCGCCGTTGATAACAGCGGAAAGATTAAAATTCTTGTTCTCCCCTGTCAATCTGTGGTCTGTCAGACGGTTCTGCGGAAAATTATAGGTGCGGATACGCTCGCTGCGATCGCCCGAACCGACCTGGCTGCGCCTCTCCGCTGCAATTTCGCTGCGCTGCTTTTCCTGTTCCATCTCGTAAAGACGCGAGCGCAGGATCTGCATGGCGCGATCCTTATTCTTATACTGGCTGCGCTCGTCCTGACATTCGACCACGGTGCCGGTCGGCAGATGGGTGATGCGGATGGCACTCTCGGTTTTATTGACGTGCTGCCCGCCGGCGCCCGAGGAGCGATAGGTGTCGATCTTCAGATCGTTCGGGTCCAGCTTGAACTCGACCTCACCGACCTCCGGCAGCACGGCCACCGTGGCGGCGGAGGTATGGATGCGCCCGCCCGACTCGGTCACCGGGACGCGCTGCACACGGTGCGTACCGGCTTCAAACTTCAGGCGTGACCATGCACCTTCGCCCTCGACGATAAAGCTGATCTCCTTAAAGCCGCCAAGCTCGGTCTCGCTGACGTTGGCGATCTCGATGCTCCAGCCGCGCCGCTGCGCGTACATCGAGTACATACGGTAGAGATCAGCAGCGAAGAGCATACCCTCTTCCCCGCCGACACCGCCGCGGATTTCCACGATGACGTTCTTACTGTCGTTCGGGTCCTTCGGCAGCAGCAGGATCGTGAGCTCACGCTCCAGACGCTGCAGCTCGGCATTGGCCTCGGCGTACTCCTCCTGGGCGAGTTCCTTCATCTCGGGGTCGGCCATCAGTGCGAGTGCGTCGTCGCGCTCGCGTCCGGCCGTCTGCCAGGCGGAATAAGTCTCGATCAGCGGCTGCAGCTCGCGCAGCTCGCGCTCGATACGCGCATAGAGTGCGGCATTGGAGTAGGTCTCCGGCTCTTCCAGGCGCCGCAGCTTCTCCTCATATTGATTTTTCAGCGCGTCGAGTTTTTCAAACATGGCACTGCTCCCGCTCAAATGTCAAAGTATTGTAACACAAAACCGCAGTCGTGTAAACAGCGATTTCCTTATTGTTCCATAGATGCCGTTTCACAGTATTATGGGGCTCTGCCGCCAGTCCCCGCCGCCGCGGCGCTCCAGAGGATTCGGGCAGCAGAGGGCGGCGAGATCGTGCGCGCCGCTGCCGAGCGCGAACACGCGCCGGTTCTGCTCGCCCAGCAGGCGGATCGAGGCGCTCTTGCTGATCAACGGCAGATCGCCCCGCTCGCGCGCCAGACGCAGTACCTCGCGGCCCCGCTCGTTGACAGCCAGGACGCGGGCATAACCGGGCACGCCCTTCTGATCCCCGGCCGTGACGCCGAGCGCCGCGCAGCATACCATGCGCCGCAATCGCGAGAGCGCGTAGCGCTTCGATTTGGCCGTCGTCAGTATGCCCTCGAGCGTCGGCTCCTCCCGCGAGGCGAGGTACAGCCGCCGCCCCAGGCCGTCGGCGGCATCCGGCAGGCTGAGAAAGGCCTCCTCATCCAGAAAACGGAGGCGGGACAAGATTGCGGTCTCCAGCCGATCGCAGTCCAGCAGCGCGCGGCCGCGCCGCTGTTCACGCTCATAGACGCGCAGGGCGTCCACCGGCACATTACCGGACAGGCTCACGCCCTGGGCCATGCGGCGGCGCAGCTCGGCGGCGGATTTGACCTCGCCGCCGCCCGATTCATCGTGGCCGTCGCCCATGCGCTGCACGGTAAAGGGCTCGATGGACGCACCAAGCGAATAAATTGCCTTCAGATATTCGAGCGCCAGGATATTGTTCGGTGTTTTCAGCAGCTGCGCATCCGCGCCAAGGACATCCTCGGCGGCCGCCTGCCGCGCGGCGGCGTAGCTCCACGCGGGATTCTTTTCTATCTTTTCCTGCACGTGCTCGTTAAACTGCGCACTGACCAGAAAGGCCGCGGCAAGAGAGAGCCGCCGGAGATCACCGCACTCGCTGCCAAAGCTCAGGTGGGTACAGCCGACGCCCGCGAGCAGGCCGACGGCCCCGCGGGCAAAGCCCTCGGCCGAGGCGAGACACCAGGGCAGAGGCAGCTCGAGCACGAGGTCGACTCCCGCGCGGCAGGCCGCCTCGGCGCGCGCATATTTCAGAAAAACAGCCGTCTCGCCGCGCTGCACAAAATCGCCGGACATGGCGCAGACGATAACGCTGTCCTCTCCCAGTCCCGCTCGGGTACGCGCAAGGTGCCAGGCATGCCCACGGTGGAACGGGTTATACTCTCCGACAATACCGACGATACGCACGGTAAGACCTCCTCTCTTTTCCCTGCTTACCATTATGCAGCACTTGCCTCTCCGCGCGCCGGGGAGAGACGGGACTGCGTTTCCATGAACGATACGGGAAAAAATACTTGCTTTTTTCATCAATCATAGCTACAATATCTATGTATGCTGATTCCATTTTACATAGTTCACAGCCAAATTACAAGGGAAAGGAACAAGTTCCAATGAAAATTCTGGTTATCAACGCGGGAAGTTCTTCTCTGAAGTATCAGCTGATGGATCCCGAGAGCGGCGAGGTATTCGCCAAGGGCCTGTGCGAGCGCATCGGACTCGACGGCCGTCTGACCCATAAGGTCGAAGCCAAGGGCATCAAGCTGGTGCGGGATATCCCCATGCCCACGCATGGCGAGGCGATCTCCGCCGTACTCGAGATCCTGGTCGACCCCGAGAACGGCGTTGTCAAGACCGTCGACGAGATCGACGCTGTCGGCCACCGCGTGCTCCACGGCGGCATGAAGTTCTCCGCCTCCTGCGTGATCGACGAGGCCTGCAAGCAGGCCATCCGCGACTGCATCCCGCTCGGCCCCCTGCACAACCCCGCCAACCTCATGGGCATCGAGGCCTGCGAGAAGATCATGCCCGACAAGCCCCAGGTCGCCGTGTTCGACACCGCCTTCCACATGACGATGCCGCCGAAGGCCTACCGCTATGCCATCCCCGATGAATACTATGACAACGACCAGCTGCGCCGCTACGGCTTCCACGGCACCTCCCACCGCTACATCGCCCTGCGTGTGCAGGAGCTGTACGGCCGCAAGGATCTGAAGGTCGTCAACGCCCACCTCGGCAACGGCTCGTCCCTGTGCGCGATCTGGAACGGCGAGTGCCAGGATACCTCGATGGGTCTTGGACCCTTGGCCGGTGTGCCGATGGGCACCCGCGCCGGTGACATTGATATGACCGTCGTGCAGTACATCTGCAACAAGTATAACAAGTCCGTTGACGAAGTGCTGAATATCATGAACAAGAAGTCCGGCGTGCTCGCCCTCTCCGGCGGCGTCAGCTCTGACTTCCGCGATCTCGAGTCCGGCGCCAACGACGGCAATGCCAAGTGCGCCCTTGCGCTCGAGAAGTTCTGCTATGAGGTCCGCAAGTACATCGGCGCCTATGCCGCCGCTCTGGGCGGACTTGACGTGCTGACCTTCACGGCCGGCGTCGGCGAGAACGGCGCAACCAACCGCGCGGCCATCTGCCAGGGTCTCGAGTTCCTCGGCGTCAAGCTCGACCCCGAGCGCAACGCGCAGGCCCGTGGCAAGGAGATGAAGATCTCCGCCGACGATTCCAAGGTCGACGTCTGGGTCATCCCCACGAACGAAGAGCTGATGATCGCCCGCGACACGAGAGATCTAGCGTTCTGATTTATCCTATATAGCCCACAGCCGCACAGGTGAAAACCTGTGCGGCTGTTTTTTATGCAAAGCGTTCGCGAAATTCCGCTTCAGACAGGATCGGGATATCCAGCTCCCGGGCTTTGCGGTTTTTGGAGCTGGTGGACGCCACATCGTTGTTGATCAGAAAGCTGGTCGATTTTGAAACCGCGCCTGTGACCTTGCCGCCCTCGGACTCGATATAGGCTTTGAGCTCATTGCGGTTTTTATAGGTGTAAACGTCGCCGGTCACCACAAAGGTCAGCCCCGCGCAGCGGCTGCCGGACGCTTTCTGCTCGGTGGCCTCGACGGTGACAAGCGTCAGCAGCTCCTCCAGCTGTGCGCGGTTGTCGGCGTCCTGGATCCAGCGGACAAAGGCGCCGGATTTCTCGGGTCCGATCCCGTCGATCGCCGAAAACAGCGCCGGGTCCTCGGTCGATGCGGCGAGATCGATCAGCTCGCGCAGTGCGTGGGCCTCCAGCAGTCTCTTGGCCACGTCGACGCCGATCAGCGGGATATTCAGCGCGTACAGGAGCTTCCGGTCGCTGACGGTCGCGGCCTTTTCCAGACTGGCTTTCAGATTGGCGGCCGATTTTTCGCCGAAGCCATCGAGCGCGGCGATCTCTGCCAGATGGTCTGTCAGGCGAAAGATATCGGCATAGCTCCTGATCCAGCCGAGATTGACAAAGCGAGCGAGCGTCTGTTCGGAGATGCCGTCGATGTCCATACCGGCTTTGGACACGAAGCGCGTGTATTTCCGAAGCTTTTTGGCCGGGCAGCCCTCGTTCGTGCAGCGCAGCGTCCTTGTATCGGAAGCCTCGCTGACGCGGACGATCGTCTTTGCTCCGCAAACCGGGCAAGTGTCGGGAATGACCAGCTCGCCGACTGGAGCAGACACGCAGATGACCTTCGGGATGATTTTATTGGCCTTGATGACCGACAGCACACTCCCAGCCCCGCCGATGCCGAGCCGCTCGCATTCGCTGATATTGCACAGGGAGGCGCGCCGCACGACGGTGCCCTCTAACTCCACCGGCTCGAACACGGCGACCGGCGTGATCGACGAGGCCGCACAGCTCCATTCGATGTGATCAAGCCTGGTCTCGGCGGAGGTGTCGGCCCACTTGAAGGCGTAGCCCGCGCGTGTGGCGTGGTGCCCGGTGACCGAGCCCTGCGCGGCGTAGGCCGTGTCGTCATAACAGATCACCAGGCCGTCCACCGGATAGGGATTCTCGCCGTCGGTCACGCGCTCGGTCCAGCGTGCAATGGCAGCTTCTATATTCTCCTTTGTCGGCTCGGTCAGCTGCTCGTGCTCGACACAGGTGAAGCCCTGACGCTCCAGCCATGCCATCCGTTCGCCCCAGGAGAGGATATCCGGATCGACGTGCACCAGCGTGAACGGCAGCCAGCGCAGACAGCGCGGCCTGACCTCTTCCACGTCCTTGAGCGACAGCGAACCCGAGGCCAGATTGCGGGGATTGGCGTAATCCGCGCCGGACTCGAGCGTAAAACGCTCAAAGTCGGCGTAGGCGATCAACGCCTCGCCGCGGATCACCACATGGCCCTTGTCCTCGATCGTCTCGCGGATGCCCTGGATTGCCGGCGCCAGGTGCGTGATATTCGTGCCGACATGGCCGTCGCCGCGCGTGACAACCTTCGTCAGACGGCCGTTATCATAGGTCACAACCAGCGTCAGCCCGTCGAGCTTCCAGGATATCCAGATCGGCTTTCCCTCGGCCCAGCGGACGAGATCCTCGGTCTTTTTCGTCTTGGCGAGCGAAAGCGCCGCGAATTCGTGCGCTTCCTTCTCCCCTGCCGTCGTGTCGGCCGAAACATTATTGGTCGGGCTGTCATCGAGCACGACGCCGCTCTCGGTCTCAAGCTGTTTCAGCTCGTCAAACAGCGCGTCCCACTCGTAGTCGGTCATCAGCTCGCCCCGGCCGTTGTAATAGGCGTCCGAGGCCGCGTTCAGCCGATCAACGATCGAGCGCATCTGTTGGATTTGTTCATCCATGGTTTTCCCCACCTTTGCGTTCATGAAACCAAAACGTTTATTCTTCCGTCAGTCCCAGTGTTTCCTTCACATAGCTCTCGTCACCGAGGAAATACCGCTCGATCAGCTCCCAGCGCTCCTCGTCGGTCATGGCCGTACGGAAAAAAGCGTCCAGCAGTGCTTCGCCGCTCTTATGCCTGTCCTGCATGCGGCGCAGGAGCTGGTTGCGGTAATGCTCTTGCGTCAGCTGCCGGAGGATACGCGGATCGTTGACACGCACAAATACCTCGGATTTTTCACCGCCGTCGATCTGATAGCCGGCGAGCCCCAGCAGCTCAAGGAAGCGCAGCAGCGGCATCAGCGCGATCGAATGGCTCTGGTTGATCGGATAAAAGCGCACGAAGCGGTTCTCCCCCTCGCGCGGCGCGCACTGCCTGAGCGTTTCCGTCAGATAGCTGCCAAGTTTCAGATAGGCGGGATTGGAAACGAAATAGCGGCTCTCATCGCTGCCGGGCAGCTTGCGGCGGCGCAAGACGCGCACCTGACTGCGGCTGCGGGAAAAGCCCCCGCCCACGCTCTCATCGCCGGTTTCGGTAAAAATATCCATCAGCAGGCCGAACTTTTCATGCGCCACGATCTTTTCACCCAGCAGTTCTTCGAGCTCTGTTTCCAGCACGCGCAGCGTGAACTGGTGTACGGCGCCGTTTTTATGCCGGGAGAAGAGCTTACCCAGCGCGTCCAGCACCTGTCTGGACCGCTCGAGCACGGCTTCAAAGCTCTCGTTGTACGTCAGCTCCGCGCGGATGCGCGCCGCCGTGTGAAACTTTTTGGCGCCTCCCGTGAGCTCCTCTTCAAAGAAGCTGCGCCGGAACATGCCGAAGGCCATATGTGAAAAGCAATTCTGCCAGAGCGACGCCATATCGACGCGATAGGTGTCTCCCAGACTGAAGATATGCACGTCCGAGCCGCCTTTATCGCCGTCAGCGGACATCACGCGCGAGCTGTCGCCCTCCATCCGCACGGCATAATCGCCATAGCGGCGGAGAAACTCGCCGTCGATCTCGCGCGGAACGAACACATAGGAGCGCGAAAGCATGGCTCTCGGCCGCACGACAAGCACAGGGAAATGATAGCGCGCTTCAAGATCCTTGGCCAGCAGCATCAGGCCGCACTTTGTGCGGTTTTCCGCCTCTCTGTCCTGAAAGAGATACTCAAAGGCCTCGGCCGCGACGGTAAAGGAGCGGCAGTCCCTGTCCTCAACGATCGCATTGAGCTTTTTCAGCATTTCGCGCAGCTGATATTGGCGCATCTCCGAGATGCCGTTGAGCGCGCGGACATAGCGCATGTCGCTTGGGAAATAGTCGATCGACGCGAGACCGCGGAGCTCCTCGCTGCGCGCGGCGCGGCCGATCTCCTGCACATAGTCCGAGAGCGTACCGGTCGGCGCGAAATGCAGCACATGCCGGATGTCCCCGACGTCGACGCCCATACCGAAGGCTTTGGTACAGACAAGGCCCATGGCCTCGCCGGATTTATAGCTCAGCTCATTCTGTTTGCGCTCGGCGTTAGGGGTCTGACTGTGGTAACGGCGCAGCTTTTTTCGCTCGGCCACCGGCACCAGCGCATAGATGGCATCGACCTGGCTGCGGTATGGGAAGTAGGCCAGCACCTTCTCGTTTTGCGCGATATAACCGCGGATGCGTTCGAGCGCCAGATGCATTTTATGGTTTTCAAGGCCGCCTTCGATCTGCTCGCCCTTATGGAGGGTGATATCAAAGTCGATGTTGTCACGCTTGACGTTTCCGAGATGGATGATCACGCGCTCCAGCCCAAGCTCGGCGATCGTATCGTTGACAACATCATCGCGCCCGGAGAAGACCGCCGTGGCCGTCAGGCACAGGACGGGAAAGCGCATACCCTCGCGGCGGCATTTTTTCAGAAAATCGCCGAGGAACCAGTAATCCGAGCGGAAATCGCGCCCCCAGCTGGTCACGGTGTGCGCCTCGTCGATGACAAAGAGGCCGACCTGCCGCCCGCCGAGGAAGCTTTTAAGCTCTGTCGTCAACAGCAGCTCCGGTGCGAGATAGACAAGCGAAATCTCACCGCGCTGGACTTTCTCAACAGTCTCCAGCCGCTCCTGAAAGCTCATCGAGGAGTTGATGCAGGCCGCACACGACACGCCGTGCTCCTGCTGCAGCTGCTCGACCTGGTCGTTCATCAAGGCGATCAGCGGAGAGACGACGATCGTCACAAGACCGAATTTCTCGGCCAGATACAGCGCCGGCAGCTGGAACAGGATCGACTTACCAGAGCCGGTCGGCGCTGTGATGAAAATACTGCTGTACGCGTCACCTACGCGCGCCGCCTCGCACTCACCGGCGATCTCGGCAATGATGCTGCCCTGCGAGATCTCGTCCTGCCGGTGCTCAGTGTCTCCTTCACGGTAAAAACGCAGTGCTCGAAAAGTTGCTTCATCGCCCCAGTAACGGTGGAGCAGCGGCAGGAAATCCGCCTCCGTCACGCCCCGCTTTTCGGCGGTCAGTGACGCACTGCCAACCGCATACGGTATTTCAAGCGCGGTCAGCGCGCTCTCGAGTGCACGGAGCGCATCCATGTCTTCACGTCCGGTGCGCAGGATCTGAACGCCTTTCCGCTCACCGTGCAGCAGGGAGAGGCGGTAACTCCAGTCCGCCGAGCTCCCGAACTCAACACTTTCCAATACCCCTTCCCTATCTGCGGTTTCTGCCGGTTCCGCGTCGAAAAAGGACACCGTATTGATATTCTTTTCTTCAAGAGGGGCCGCCTTCAGCAGCATCTCGCCGCTGCGCAGCAGCTTGACTTCCCCGTAAAAGCGCGAAAGGCAATCCAGCTTCTTCGAGTCCGGTTCATTTTCCCCCTGCAGAAAATCGAAAAGCGCAAGCGCATCCTCACGACACAGCAGACTCGGCTGCCAGGGTGATAAAAGCTCGTTTTCAACAACGAGGATTGTAATGTCCTTGAGATCATCCAGGCGCTCGCGCATCGCAAGCAGCTCTTCATAGATGCCAATACGGGCTTCACCGGCGGCCTTGGCTGCCGAAATGAAATCATCACAGCGTGCGCAGAGTGCAGGGATGTTCAGCTCCTTCTCTTTCTCGCCCACCAGGCCAGGGAGAAGGGTCTGTTCATGCTGTAACAGCGTATACACCTGCGTCCAGGCAAAGCCGCGGAAAAACAGCAGCGTTCTGCTCTTGCAGGAGGCCAGGAGCTCTGAAACGCGTGAAATAAACCAATCGGATCGTGATTCTGCCATTGCTTCTCTCCCAATGTCCATTTGTATTCCTTGCCATATCTTAGCATACTCACGCGCGAAATCCCAGCGATTTTTTTGATGATCGTCAATTTCGTCGCTCTGACGGAAATCAGTATTCCCAGTTATTGGCGCTTCGTGTGTTTCTATTCCGTCCTTCCATCTCTATAAATATTATACAAAACCGGAGCCATAAAAATAGTCATATTCACGAAGTGCGTCTTGTTTATGAAAGCGCCTTGATTTTTGAAATGCTTTTTAATAAAATAGAGAAAATGAAAAATAGGAGGATTGCGATGCTGTATATCGGAATCGACCTTGGCACTTCGGCTGTCAAACTGCTGTTGATGGACGAGACCGGCCGCGTCCTGAATGAGACAAGCCTGGCCTATCCGCTGGAATTTCCTCACCCTGGCTGGAGCCAGCAGAATCCCGAGGATTGGAAGCGCGCTGTGCTGACGGGCATCCCCCGTCTGCTTGAGGGCTTTGACAAATCTCAGGTAACAGGGATCGGCGCAGGCGGACAGATGCACGGTCTCGTTGTACTCGACGAGCATGACACCGTCATTCGCCCTGCGATCCTTTGGAATGACGGCCGTACCAGCGCAGAGGTGGACGAACTCAATGGCGGCGTCGGTCGGGAACAACTCTCCGCGTGGACGGCCAATATCGCCTTTGCTGGCTTCACCGCGCCGAAGCTTCTGTGGATGCGCAAGCACGAGCCCGAGATTTTTGCCCGTATCCGCAAAATCATGCTGCCGAAGGATTACATTAACTATATCCTAACCGGCGTCCACTGCACCGACTATTCCGACGCGAGCGGCATGCTCCTGCTCGACGTCGAGCACAAGCGCTGGTCTCCGGAAATGCTCTCGCTTTGTGGGATTTCCGAGGCGCAGATGCCAAAGCTCTATGAGAGCTATGAAACCGTCGGCACGCTTCTCCCGGAAATTGCCGCCGCGCTCGGTCTCCCCGAGACGGTAAAGGTCTGCGCCGGCGCGGGCGACAATGCCGCGGCCGCTGTCGGCACCGGCACGGTCGGCGAGGGTGGCTGCAACATCTCGCTCGGCACCTCCGGGACGGTTTTTATCTCGTCGGAGCACTTCGGCGTCGATCCGAACAATGCGCTGCACGCCTTTGCCCACGCCGACGGGCACTACCACCTGATGGGCTGCATGCTCTCGGCAGCCAGCTGCAACAAGTGGCTGATGGACGAGATCTATCAAACCGCAGACTATACTGCCGAGCAAATGCCGATCACAGACGATAAGCTTGGCTGCAACCATGTCTATTTTCTGCCCTATCTGATGGGCGAGCGCTCCCCGATCAACGACGTGAATGCCCGCGGCTGCTTTATCGGGATGACGATGGACTCCACCCGCACCGACCTGACCCAGGCCATGCTCGAGGGCGTAGCCTTTGCGATCCGCGACAGTGTCGAAGTCGCCCGCTCGCTCGGTGTTGACATCCGCCGCTCGATGCTCTGCGGCGGCGGCGCCAAAAGTCCGCTGTGGCGGAAGATCCTCGCCAATGTGCTGAATATCGAGCTGACGCTCCCTGTCAGCGAACAGGGTCCCGGCATGGGCGGCGCCATGCTCGCCATGGTTGCCTGCGGCGCGTATGAAAGTGTGGACGCGGTCTGCCGTGCGCTCGTCCATGTCAGCGAGACGGTCAGGCCCGATCCCGCTATCGCCGCGCGCTATGAGGCACGCTATCAGCAGTTCCGCCAGATCTACCCCGCAATGAAGTCGCTGTTTCCCAAGCTGCTCTAATCCCTTTATTTCCTTGTCAGTGATCCAAATTTTAACATAAAGAAGGTACAATAACATGCTCACCAACATCCCCGAAGTCAAGCTCGGCATCATTGCCGTCTCCCGCGACTGCTTCATCATTTCCCTGTCCGAACGCCGCCGCGCCGCGATCGTCGAAGCCTGCGGCAAGAAAAACGTCAACATCTACGAGTGCAAGACCACAGTTGAGAACGAGCTCGACATGCTACGCGCTGTGGACGAGGTCAAAAAGGCCGGCTGCAACGCCCTGGTCGTCTTCCTCGGCAACTTTGGCCCCGAGACGCCCGAGACCCTGATTGCCAAGAACTTTGACGGCCCTGTCATGTTTGCGGCCGCCGCCGAAGGCGACGGCGACCTGATCAACGGCCGCGGCGACGCCTACTGCGGTATGCTTAACTGCTCCTACAACCTCGGTATGCGCCATCTCAAGGGCTATATCCCCTCCTACCCCGTCGGCACGGCCGAGGATGTGGCCGACATGATCGTCGACTTCCTTCCGATCGCCCGCACGCTGCTGGGTCTGTCCAATCTGAAGATCATCACCTTCGGCCCGCGCCCGCAGGACTTCTTCGCCTGCAACGCCCCGATCAAGGGCCTGTATGAAATCGGCGTCGAAATCGAAGAGAACTCCGAGCTCGATCTGTTGGTCTCCTACAAAAAGCACGCCGGGGACAAGCGTATCGCCGAGGTCTGCGCCGACATGGCCCAGGAGATGGGCGAGGGCAAATATTATCCCGATATGCTCGAGCGCATGGCGCAGTTCGAGCTGACGCTGCTCGACTGGGCCGAGCAGCACAAGGGCAGCCGGAAGTACGTCGCCTTTGCCGACAAGTGCTGGCCTGCCTTCCCCGAGGAATTTGGCTTTGAGCCCTGCTTTGTCAACTCCCGTCTGGCCTCCCGCGGCATCCCCGTCAGCTGCGAGGTCGATATCTACGGCGCACTCTCGGAGTATATCGGTATGTGCGTCTCCGGCGACACGGTGACGCTGCTCGACATCAACAACTCGGTCCCGACCAGCATGTACCACGAGGAGATCGAGGGCAAGTTCCCCTATGTGCTGACTGATACTTTCATGGGCTTCCACTGCGGCAACACGCCGAGCTGCAAGATGTGCTCGGATCGCGCCATCAAGTACCAGCTGATCCAGCACCGTCTGCTCGAGCCGCAGGACAGCGAGCCCGACTTCACGCGCGGCACGCTCGAGGGCGACATTGCCGCGAGCGACATCACCTTCTACCGTCTGCAGTGCGACAGTGACGGTGTGCTGCGCTCCTACATTGCACAGGGCGAGGTGCTGCCGGTCCGCACGCGCTCCTTCGGCGGCATCGGTGTCTTTGCGATCCACGAAATGGGCCGCTTCTATCGCCATGTGCTGATCGAGAAGCGCTATCCGCACCACGGCGCCGTGGCCTTCGGTCACTACGGCAAGGCGCTCTTCGAGGTCATGAAGCTCCTCGGCGTGCAGGATATCGCTTGGAACCAGCCGAAGTCTCTCCCCTATCCCACCGAGAACCCCTGGGCATAAATAACTATTCAGTCCCCTTGTTGGGGACTGAATAGTTAGTGGGCACTCGCGCATATCGCAGCGGGCTTGCGTTAGAAGAAGCTCGCTACGCTCCGTTTCCGTCAGGCGTGACGAAAACTGCGCTCTGCTCCCTCCTTCTTCCTTAACAAAATCAAAGCCAATGCTTTGATTTTGAGAGGAAAACGGAAGGAACGGAGATGGAGCTTTCGCCCTAAGGCGGAAGCGGAATGGAGTGAGTTTCGTTTGACGACGGCGCGAGGCCTCGCTAAGCTCGGCTTAGCGAGTTTTTGCCGGGGCAAAGCTCCGTCAAAAACAGATTAACTATGTTTTTCGCCTTCCGAGGCGAAAAATCAGAGGCGTTCCCCCTCTGAACTCCCCCTGTTCGAGGCAGGACTGAAAAGTTACCATAGCCCAAATGAATGACGATCGGGCCGATCCGTGTAAAACGGGTCGGCCCGATTGGTTATTTATCTGTGATTTACTTCTTCAAATACTCTTTCCCGATGTTCCAGGCCTGGCCGACATATTCACCGACCGCGTAATAGCCGTTGCGCATCTGGTCAAAGAGGAAGGTGTTGAGCTTGCCGCTGTCGATCTGGCCCTTCTCGTCCAGCACGCTCTCATCGGCAATCACGTTCACGATCTTGCCGAGCACGCGCAGGCCGTAGGGCTCCTCCTCAAAGCGCTCGACCGTGCACTCGAGCGTGACCGGGAATTCCTCGACAACGGGGGCGTCCACGCGCTCGCTTTTGACGGCGTGCAGACCGGTCTTAGCGAACTTATCCGGGAATTTGTTGGCCGAGGCCGTACCGAGATAGTCACACTCCTTGATCGTGTCCATCCCGGGAATGGCCAGCGTGAAAGCGCCGCGCGCCCTGAGATTGGCGACGGTCTTGTGCTCAGCCTCAAGATTCAGCGCGACCATCTCCATATCGCAGATGCCGCCCCAGGCCATGGCCATCTCGTCCACCGAGCCGTCTTCGTTATAGGTGCCGATCATATACACCGGCATGGGAAACAGATAGGGTTTGCTGCCAAAGTCTTTTTTCATGTTGTGTTTCCTTTCAGATTGTAAGAATTCCTGTTGACCGCGATCGGCGGTCATGCTTGCATCCTATTATACCCGGTATTTGGGAAAAATCAAGGTGAGGAAATAACCAGCAAAAGCGCCTGCTTATCGTTCTGTACACGAAAAGCAGGCGCTTTTGATGATTATTATTTTACGATATTACGCGGGAACCTTCATCGTGATATTGCTGAATTCGGCGCTGCAGCCGTCGGCGAAGACGCCGATATGCGCCCCGTTGATCGAATGGTTGACGCGCAGGCTCAGGGCCTTCATATCGTCGACATACATGACAACGATCTCATTCTCGCAGACGAGCTGCACATGATGCGTCCCGCCGGCGGAGAAGTCAAACTTTGTATAAGCTGCGGGCTCGTAGTCGTTGAGCTCGGTGATCTCATAGCCCTCGTAATGCAGCAGGTTCCGTCCAGCGTCGAGGCAGAGCGCGGTATACACCGGATCGTTCTCGGTTCCGCCGAAGGCGAAGCCGACGCAGCCGCCCTCGTCAAAGCTCACATCGCACTCGAGCATCATGGTCGGTGCGCGCATGCCCATATCGGCCAGTGCCTGGGAACCGGCTTCGGCCGAGAGCTTGATGCTGCTGCCGTCGATCTCGACCGTGCCTTCCTTCTCGACTGCGGTGAATGCCTTGTCCTCAGTAAAATACTGCGCGAAATTGTCCGGCGCCTTGACGCCGAGCGTGCCGTCCTCGTGCTGTACCAGCTGATGGTTGAGCATATTGCCCGCCCACTGATACATACCGGAGTCGACACTCAGCCCCGCGCGGCCCAGCCACCCGCAGAGATAATCCTTGCCGTCAAAGCTCACGTCTTTGGCCGCGTAGAAGATAAAGTTGTTGCCGTCGAGCACACAGTCATCCGGCTCGATAAAATAGCCGTCCCTGGAATCGCCTATGGCATAATAGGTCACGCAGTCCCAGCTGTAGGTGAGATACCATTTGTCCCCGATCGAGAACAGATCCGGGCATTCCAGCATATACTGCTTGATCGGCGCGTAGAAATAGCCGTGGAATTCCCAGGTTTTGAGATCCGTGGAGGTATAGCGGGCAATGACGCCGCCCAGGGTATTCTCCCGCGCGCCGATAAGCAGCCAGTAGCACTGCTCCTCTTCGACCCAGAACACCTCGGGATCGCGGAAGTCATCCTTGGAATAGCCCTCCGGCGGGAAGAAGGTATCTTCGGGGATCTTGGTCCAGTTCTCGCGGTCGGTGCTCGTGGCGTGCATCACGCACTCTTTGCCCAGGCCGCCGTTGCCGATGTCGTTATGTCCGGTATAGAACAGGTGGTAAAGACCGTTCTGATCCTGCATGACGGAGCCGGTGCCCAGCGCGGGGTCGGGATCGGACATATCCCCGTAGCTGAGTACCATGCCGTGATCCTCATAGCCGCAGAGATCCTTGGTGCTGTATTTGTAAATCGGGTGATAGCCCTGTCCGTTGTGGTCGGTGTCATAGAGATAATAGATTTCCAGTGTGCCGTCCTCGGTCACAAAGGGCATCGTATCGCCGACATAGGCGCCTTCCGGAGCGGGATACAGCGTATACGGTACCGGCGTATAGGTCTCATCCTCGGCCGATGCAAAAACCGACAGCCCGGGAATAGAGAACACCAGCGCCAGAAGAAGGATCGCCGCAATGAATTTTGTCCCTTTGCGCATAAGATTACTTCCTTTCTAAAATTTCATTTCGTGAGACATTTCTTCTAATACCATGAAAAGCAGACAATGTCTGCTTTTCATGGATTGTTATCGATGAATCTGCTTATTCGCCCTGATTCTGTCCAGCGGGCTGCTCGACTGCCTCTTCAGCGGGCTGCTCGGCGGGCTCTTCGGCAGGCTGCTCAGCGGGCTCTTCTGCGGACTCCTCAGCGGGCTCTTCGGCAGGCTGCTCAGCGGGCTCTTCTGCGGACTCCTCAGCGGGCTCTTCGGCAGGCTCCTCGGCGGGCTCTTCAGCGGGCTCCTCGGCGGGCTGCTCAGCGGGCTCTTCGGCAGGCTCCTCAGCAGGCTCCTCAGCGGGCTCCTCGGCAGGCTCCTCAGCGGGCTCTTCGGCAGGCTCCTCAGCAGGCTCCTCAGCGGGCTCTTCGGCAGGCTCCTCGGCGGGCTCTTCAGCGGGCTGCTCAACGGGCTCTTCGGCAGGCTCCTCGGCGGGCTCTTCAGCCGGCTCCTCGGCGGGCTCTGCAATCTCAGCGACAGGCGCAGCCTCCTCAACTTCCTCCGTCGAGAGAAGAGCCGCTCTCATCTCCACCTGGGAAGACTGGACATCATCAACCGGCGTGACGGAGATATTACTGACCGTCACCTTGTTGCCATTGCCGATATTGCCGCACTGAATGCCAATAAACAAAGCCGTGTCATCCGCTTTAAAGGTTATGGTGTGTTCACCGGGCGTATTGTCAAAGGAATAGCGATTATCAACATTATCAATATTGTTGGACTTCAGGAAGAAGAATTCACCGACACCGTTTTCACCGGTGAGAGTAAAGGTGGCAGAATAGGTCTTTCCGGGTTCAAGCACAATTCCGGTATCAAAAACCGCCTTGGAGTTCCAGACGTCATTATTCTCGCCGTTGTCGGTCAGCGTGATCGAGTCTCTTGCGTAGGAATCGAAGCATCCCTCACTGCTCATCATCTGCGGGATACGGAAAACATCAAAAATTGAGACTGTCGATGCGTTGCCTTTTCCGAGATTGCCAAACTGATAGCCGGCATAGAGGACAGTATCTTCCGCAGTAAATATGGCCGTATGATCGCCGACTGTATTGTCATAGGAATAGCGGTCATTCAGGTTGTCTTTCTTGCAGAAGAAGAACTCGCCCACGCCGTTATCGCCGGACAGATTGAAGTTGGCCGCATATCTCTTGCCCTGTTCCAGGATCTCGCCCAGGCAGTAGAGGAGCTTGGAGTTCCATACGTCGTTATTCTCTTCGGTGTCGACTACCTTGATATCCGTCGCTATCGGATTGTTCGCGTCCGGTTTGCTGATCTCATAGGTGCAGTTTTCCGCCTGCAGCAGCCGCTCCGGTTTCGGGGCGTTTTCAACATACGGCTTTGCCTCGGAAACAGTGACTTTCACCTGATTGCCGACGCCCAGATTACCGACCTGCATGCCAAGATACGCCTTGGCACTCGTTGCGGTGAACACCACCGTTTTCAAGCCGTTGGCATTGAAGAAGGTCTCATCATAGCGGTCATCAATATTCTGCGATTTGCACAGGAAGAATTCGCCCACGCCATTGTCGCCGGCGAGTGTGATCTGGATCTCATACTTCTTGCCGACCTCCAGATCGAGTCCGGCGTCGTAGATCAGCTGGGAATCCCATACGTCATTGCTGTAACCGAGATCGATGACCGTAAGCTCTCTGCCATTGGCAATGTAGGTGCATTTCTGCGCATTGGGATCAACCGTGGAAGGTCCCACCTTGCCGATGCTGGCCGTTACGGTGTTGTCCTTGCCGATATTGCCGAACTGCATGCCGATGTAGAGCTTTTCGCTCTCGGCCTTGAAGGTCACCTTTTTCGATCCGCCGGCGTTCACAAAGGTCTCGTCATAGCGGTCGTTCAGATCCTGGGATTTGCAGAGGAAGAACTCGCCCACGCCATTGTCGCCGGAGAGCTTGAAGTTCAGCTCATAGGTCTTGCCGATCTCCAGATCGACACCCGGATCGTACAGCAGCTTGGAGTTCCAGACGTCGTTGTTGTCGCTGGTATCCGTGGCGGTGATCACACCGTCATCAACATTGACCGTGCAGTTCTCTGTGCGCAGAAGCTCCGGATACTCGGACTCGGACAGCTTGCAGATATCAGAGATTTCAGCCGTGAGGCTGTTAAAGAGGCCGATATTACCGACCTGCATCCCGATAAAGAGCTTGCTCTGAAAGGCCGTGAAGGTAATGCTCCGGTTGCCCTCTTCGGAAGTAAAGGTCTCGTCATAGCGGACATCGATGTTCTCGCCCTTGCACAGAAAGAACTCGCCCACACCGTTTTCACCGGTGAAGTTGAAGCTGATTTTATACTGCTCGCCCGGCGTCAGCTTCAGACCGGAATCCATCAGAAGTCTGGAGCTCCAGACGTCGGGATTGGGGTCCACATCGGTCACGATCAGCTTATTCCCGTCGAACTCCACGTCGCAGGCATTCAACACCTTGACGTTTTCAATGGACAATTCGAGGGGACTGTCTGCATAGCCCACCGCTGTGCCCGCAAGCACAAAGCTTAAAACCATGGCACAGACAGTCAGAACATGGATAAGACGCTTGGAAATTCTTCTCATACGATGATTCTCCCTTTCATTTTGATTTTCAGAAGTCTATTGCGCTGCCTTTTCTTTGCTCAATCAACTGCTGTTCGTTGCTCGTCTGCCGATGCCTGAATTACAGTATGGCGGCAAAAAACGTCTGCTCACAGCAATTTTCCGTTTGTTTACATCTTGTAAACTGCAATTTGCACTCAATATCACTCTTTGTACACATCGTATTCGATCATTAACAATTTGTCAATATATTCTTTATGTATTTCCTTCGAAATGTGGAAATGAACAATTATTTGTTTTTCATTTTATTGATATTGTACAGGTTAGTTTCCATTCAGTTTACAAAATGCACATCTTGCATTCTCCTCTTTTCTATGTTATATTCTATATAGAAACTATTCACATTTGAGGAGGGGCAGAATGGGACTTCGTCGCGTAACGATACAGGATATTGCCGATGCGTGCGGTCTATCCAGAAATACGGTTTCAAAAGTTTTCAATAACCGCGGGGTTGTTCAGGAGCCTACCCGACAGCTTGTCATGAAAACAGCACAGGAGCTCGGCTACTTTCACCTGTCCGGTGAAGAGGCTGTCTCTCTCGAGCTCCATACGAAGAACGTCGCACTGCTGACGCGCCACATGCCGGTGGATTATCACTTCGGAACATTTTTCATTCCTTCCTTTGCCGCGCAGCTGAGCCGGACCGGTTATACACTGATGATGTATGAAATCACGGAGGACGAGCTGCAGCAGGGCCGACTTCCGGCGCACATCAATCTGGACAAAACCGCTGCCATCCTGTGTATTGAGCTTTTTAACCGCTACTATGTCGACCGTCTCTGTGCTCTTGACCTTCCCCTTCTGATGGTGGATGGCTTCTGCGGTGCCGCCACTTCACTGATGAATTGCGACAGTATCTCGATGGAGAATCTGGGCAGCACGATGGCTCTTGTCAATCATGTCATCCAGAAAGGCGCCCGTACGATCGGCTTTGTCGGCGATCCCAATCATTGCAACAGTTTTCATGAACGCTGGATCAGCTTTTACACCGCTCTGGCCAATGCAGAGCTCCCGTTGAAGAAAGAATTCTGCATCCTCGATCGTGACGGAGCGCCCTATGGCGATGCCGACTGGCTCGCTGAACGGATCCGCCAGATGCCGGGCGTTCCCGACGCACTGATCTGCGTCAACGACTATATCGCGATCCATGTGATGGCAGCTCTCAAACAGCTCAATTATGCTATCCCCGAACAGATCATGATCGCCGGGTTTGACGGCACGGCCCAGTCCGCCATTGTAGAGCCGGCTCTCACCACCGTCCGAATCCCCGGTGCAGAGATCGGACGTGTTGCGGCCGACATCCTGCTCAGCCGGATCACGAATCCCAGTCGGCCGCCCATCAGTGTCTATGTAAAAACCGCACCGATTTACAGAGAAACCACAAACCGATAATTGTCTTACAGCACATAAAGCTCCCGGCTTGTCTCCGTCGAATGACGATAACAAACCGGGAGCTTTTTCAATATAATATGTGCGCTTCAAGCCTGCTTCAACGCATGCACAGGCGAACATTCTGTCATTTCCGCTGCATGCTGTCAGCCTCTGTAATTTCTCTTATGACTCTGCAGGGATTGCCGGCGGCGAAGCTGTGCTTCGGGATATCTCTTGTCACAACGCTTCCCGCGCCGATCACCGATCCTTCTCCGATTGTCACACCGCCGCAGACTACCACGTTCGAGGCCAGCCAGCAGTTGTCCTCGATCGTGATCGGTTTTGCATATTCCAGATCATAGATTCTCCCGTCCGGCGCCCGTCGGGCATTTCTCTCTTCCGGCAAAAACGGGTGCATCGGCGTGGCTATCGTGACATTCGGCCCGATAAACACGTTGCTGCCGATGTGTACCGGACACACATCCAGGCAGGTAAAATGGAAATTGGCACTGCTAAACTCACCGAAATAGGTGTTACAGCCGTAGTCAAAGTATACCGGCGCCTGCAGGCTCGGCAGATGCGGTGTATTTGGCAGCAGTTCTCTGAGAACGCTTTCCCTGTGCTCTGTATCGTCTTCATCGATCTGATTATACCGTCTGGCCAGCTTCCGCGCCCTGACAAGCAGCGCGCTCAGTTCCGGGTCCGTGGGATCATACAGCTGTCCCGCCAGCATTTTCTCTTTTTCCGTCATGATTACCTCCCGATGGAGTTCAGCAATTCTGTTGCCCGCTTTAATACAGGGATCTCTCTGTTTGCAATCAGCCTGCCCAGCGCGGTGCTGCTGCACCTCTCATATTCAGCGAGCGCTTCTTCATACTTCAATTGCAGCGTAGTAAGATGAAAATCTTCGATTTCATCCCTGGTCAGATGCTTATCTCCAAAAGATACAGCTTTGCAGAGGAAATAATGATTGATGTTATGTCTGTGTATCAGATTGTAGTAGTCGCTGACCACGCCGATCTTGCACAAAACTTCGACGTCGGCACCCAGTTCTTCTTTCAGCTCGCGTCTGACAGCGTTCTCCAAAGCCTCTCCGGATTCTACGCCGCCGCCCGAGGTTTCGATCAGTTCCGCTTTCCCGAAATCATCGTCTCGGTTGATCCTGGCAAAATAGAAATACCCGTCGTCATCTGTCACAATGGCCCTGGCGATCATCCTGTCGTGGTCGATCATGGTGCGCGGCCATTCGTTGTCTTCCAGCTGCAAAAGCCATTCTTCCGCCATCGATCCCGTTTCCTCCTCATTTCACTCTTTCCCCAATTCTCATACAGGCGTGCCTTCCGGCCAGAGCGTTTCTATATTGATAGTATAACACAGAAAGAAAAGAACTGCAATTCATCGCGGTATGACAGAATAGATTCGAGCTATTTTATCATTTCCAATTCTTTGTTGACAATATAATTGGCAGAGCTTATCATGTAATAAATCAATCCGTTATTCAGGAGGATGATACCATGCAAGATTCTAATGAAATGAAAGAGTATATCCGTCCATCCTATTTCTATCTTTTCGCCAGTGCGGGAATCCTTCTCATAGGAATCATGGGAGCATTTGCAGCAAAAAGTATTGGCGTATTCATCTTTCTGGGCGTTATTGCTGTTTTGAACAGTATTTCTACGATTACCGGTCTCAGCCATTTTAACGAAATCATTCGACAGGCCACTGAGAATGGGTCGATCGATCAGATCGTCAGGGAGTTTCAAAGTGCAACACCTTTTGCCGACGGGGCTCTCCGCCTTGGATCCAGGCATGTTTTCGGAAAGCGGTCTGGAAATATCCTGGAATATGGCGATATCACAAAGGTCTATCAATACATTCATAAAACCAACTTCGCGGAAGACAGAAGAGAACTGCGTGTTGAAACAAAAGACAGTAAAGTCATTTCGCTTTGCAAGCTTTCTCTCCGTGGAAAGTCTGATGAAACCTTAATGGTGATTCTTCGGGTTATGCTGTCACACAATCCCGCAATCAAGATCGGATACAAATAACTTTCATCAACGAAAATGCCGCTGCGGAGACCATTCCGCAGCGGCTGATTTTTATGTTCTGATAACAATAATCCTTCACAAATGTGGCGGTGTTCACACCGCCACATGACCTTAGTGAACGATTATTGACGTGGCAAGGTGCGTACCTGAATCCATTCTTGGGGAAGAGGATAATTCCTGCTTACACATGTTTCTTCAAATTTTGAGCGAGTGAATGGGCCAAGAACCTCTTCAGAGGACACGACAAAGATATAGTAATCAAGTTCACCATGAGGCTCCTTCGTATAGTCCTCTTTGTCTGGTTCCATTGGCTCATGCTGTACAAAAATGTAATTATCATCCCATGCGACAGCGTAAACTTCTTCCTCGATTATGGTGCTTGCACTTGATTCGCCGGTACGCTTTACCAGTTCAATATCATGACCGCTCAACCGCCAGATTTCATAGTTGGCTACCAAAGGTTCAGACGCCCAGTCTCCAGCACCGGCACATCCACAAAGGAGAAAAGCAATCATTAGTATCTGGAATAGTATAGACAGTTTATTCACTTTATACAAGACTCGATTTATGCTCTCAACAATTCTCATGGCTGAATCTCCTTCTTATCTTCAACAGATAAATCCATTGTATCATAGATTAATAAGAAAGCACAGTAATTCTATCAAAATTACCGTGCTTTTGTGGTGGAGAATAGGAGCCCTTATATGAACTCCCGTACCTCACCGATTCGGATCATAAGCGTCAGCGGGTCCGAATCGGAAAGGAAGAAGGACGCAGCGGATATGCAGTTTTCGCGGCTCTTACGCAATCCCTAAAGGGACTAGCTTCGCGTCGCCGCGGAAACGGAATGGAGCTGGGTTCTTCTGACGTGGAAAAGGTACTGCGTTTTGATAGAAAACGGCTTAAGGGGGTGCATCGCCTGTTCGGGGGGGCATTCCCTTTTTGGGGGGTGCAAACGGCAAAGGGGGTGCAAAGTGAACGGATAGGGGGTATCCCGTCAAACTGGAAATTAACTTCCATATGCAGTATTGAAATCTGCTCCGCCATTGAGCCTATCAAGCAATTCCAATAAACCGTGCTGCCCATGTGATATCATCCATACATCAAGTTCATGCTTAGCGTTCAGGTAACGAAAACGCCTGTCTTCGGCTTCCCCCGCATAAAACTCTGACGGTGTGTCCATATCCTCAAGGGCAACCGCATTTTTCCCGTTGTCGGTCTGAGTGATCCATTGCGATTCGCTGTATTTCTCCCGATAGTCATTCTGCAGAGCAATCCCTTCATCGAACCAAGTCGGAATTCTTTTTTGTGCTTCGGCGGAAAGGCGCGTGTGCAGTTCCGCATGAGTGATCTCGTGTGCCAGAATGTCGAGTTCGAGATACTCGTCAGAAATACAGATATAGTACGTTTCGGAGGGAAAATAAAGGATGACAGTGCCGTGATCTTTGCCAAGCTTCCGCGTCAGCTTATCGTCGTCACAAATGATGAAGATCGTCTCATCCTGAAAGCGCACGTCCCCGAAAAATGTCCTGACACGATCCTTGGCCTGTTCGATCATCTCAAAAAGCTCTTGCTGGTCCCCTGCATAATTTCTGTTGATGTAAACGTGAGAAGCGATTTCCGTAAATGCAGATCGGTACGGAACGGTCGTCAGATAGCCGGACTGGGTAAACTGAAACATAGCCACAACAACCGCTGCGAGTATAAGCAATAATGTGATAACCAGTAAGACTCTCTTTTTCTTTGCTCTCATATCTTCATACCCCGCTAAACCGAATCTACATCAGCAAGATATTGATTACAGCCATATCGTCATTCTGCTTTCGGATTTCCTTTAATTCCTCTTCCGTGAATTGTTTTTTCAGTTTTCCCCTGCACACAGGACATTTCTTTTCCGACAGATCACATTTTACCCCGCAGTCTTTACAGATCTTATACATAAACATTTTCCTCCCGGGGGTTTATCCGCCTATCAAGAAAAGCTGAAACCAGATTCCAAATGCAACTGCAGCGGCAGCAGCCAAAGCAATCAAGAAAAGGAATGGCTTTGGCAAGCTGCTTTCCCTGTCTCCACGCTTGAATTTATACAGCAATCCTGAAGCATGGAAGAAAACCATCACCACCGATACATATACAAATACCTGGCAGTAAAGAAAAACGCCTTCAGTCAGCTGGCTGGAAGAACGGATACCCAATAGTTCGAGAATCATCAGCACAACCAGCGCGCAGACGCCCAGCAGGCTTTCCGTCTTGATGTTTTTTAGAATCGTTGTTTTTTCCGATTCTGCATAGTCAGACATTCTACTGGCGACTTCTTTTGCTTCTTCATTCATTTTCTCGCTTTTCCTTTCTCCGTCGATCAATTCCGGAATACTAACGCCGTATAGTTCGGCAATTTCCAGCAGAAGACCAATGTCGGGCATATTCGTTCCTGTCTCCCAACGGGACACCGTCCGATTGGAAACGCCTAACTGTTCCGCTGCTTGCTCCTGTGTCAAATTCTTTTCCTTCCTGAGTGTTTTCAGGAACGCGCCGATCTTAATCTGATCCACCGGGTTCTCCTCCTTTCGCAGTCAGTTTAACGCCAGTCTAATCATTTGGACACGACACAAAGCGAGAAAATGCCGCATCCCATCGATTAGACATTATTGTCTGGTTCAACAAACTCCGATTTATTTGTCTGTTTACCAAATGGATAATTACCCTCGATCTATATATGAAAACTGTCCGGATATAGGATTTCGGCAGCTATGCTCATAAGGAAAAGATATTTAACAGCAAGCGTAAATGCCAGTGCGGGGAGAGCAACGATCATATATCGGATTCTCGGCTTTGACTCCCTTTTTTCGGTTTTTCGAGCACTATAATAGCTGACAATGGAAAGAATAAGGACTCCGAATCCATACGGGGCCAAGGCAAGGAAAATGGAAATATAGTAAACGACCACTATTACTATGTTAGAAAATGTGCCGCCTGTCGTAGCAGATGTATTTAGCAGCCCGTGGGAATCTGCATATGAAAACCAAACAGATAGAAGAATTAGAATGTTGAAAAAAACAAGCAGAACATGAGGGAGCCAGTTTTTCTTCCCCATTTTAATACCACCTCAGTAACATATGAAAGGCTGCTATATGAAAACAGTACCACAATACCATGAAGAAAACAAGAAAAGCACGGTAATTCTATCAAAATTTCCGTGCTAACTTGGGTCCTTATACGAGCTTCCGTTCCCCACCGAATCGGAGCCCAGCGTAAGCGGGTCCGAATCGGAAAGGAAGAAGGACGCAGCGGATATGCAGTTTTCGCGGCTCTTTCGCAAACCGCGGAAACGGAATGGAGCTGCGTTCTTCAAAAAATATGGAGCACAGCCGCTCTTATACGAGCTCTCCCCAAATCGAAGCCCAGCGTCAGCGGCTTCGATTTGGAAAGGAAAAACAAGGTCGTCGGTCAATGTGGCGGTGTTTGCGCCGCCACATGACCTTACGGCCTTGTTCTGACGTGGTGGAGGTGAGGGGAATCGAACCCCTGTCCGAAAGCGTTTCCTCAGGAACTTCTCCGGGCGCAGACGGTAATTTACATTCCCTCGCTCAGGCGCGTGCCGTCACGCTCGAGAGTCTGGTAGCTTCATGATCCATGGTGCGCTCAAAGCTTTGCGCACGCATGTTCACCACTAGTCGACGCCCCATCCCGGGCCGTGGTCCTCCCGGGTGGAACGCTCGCTTAATTAAGCAGCGAGAAGAACAGTATTATCGTTGTTCTTTAATTTATAAGATGCCCATTTTAAGGATGGTAGGCGCATCCGCCCGCTATTCCTGCCTCCACACCCCCGTCGAAACCAGTACACCCCCATATAAGGGTCCGTCAGATCTGACAGACCCGGGAATCACACAGTAAACAGGTGGTAGAGAAGAGTTTACAGTTTCTCCGGCTCGGGATACTCGACGCCGAAGGTGTCGACCGTGACCCTGGCCATCTTCTGCGTCTGGCGGGGCCGGTCGTTATAATCGACACGCTGTCTGGCGATCTTGTCGACATTCTCAATGCCCTCGATGACCTTGCCGAAAGCGGCATACTGACCGTCAAGGTGCGGGGCGTCCTCGTGCATGATGAAGAACTGGCTGCCGGCGGAGTTCGGATCCATGGCGCGCGCCATCGAGAGCACACCGCGGCTGTGCAGCAAACTGTTTTTATAGCCGTTGGCGGCAAACTCGCCCTTGATGCTGTAGCCGGGGCCGCCGATGCCGATGCCCTTGGGGTCGCCGCCCTGGATCATAAAGCCTTCGATGACGCGGTGGAAAATCAGTCCGTCATAGAAGCCCTTGTTGATCAGGGAGATGAAGTTGTTGACAGTGTTCGGCGCGATTTCGGGATAAAGCTCCGCCTTGATGATATCGCCGTTTTCCATTTCGATCGTGACGACGGGATTGGTGTTCATTGGTATGATCTCTCCTTCAAGATTCTGTCGATGTCGCGGCGGGCTTCCCGCTCCGCCTCGCTGTCGCGTTTGTCATGCAGTTTTTTGCCCTTGCACAGGCCAAGCTCGACCTTGACGCGGCTGTCCTTAAAATACAGGCTCAGCGGAATCAGCGCAACACCGTCCTGCATGACGCGCGCGTTGAGCTTGACGATCTCGCGCTTGTGCATCAACAGACGGCGCGGCCGCACCGGGTCGAGGTTAAAAATGTTGCCGTGCTCATAGGGGCTGATGTGGACACCGCGGACAAACAGCTCGCCATTTTTGAAAGTGCAGTAAGCGTCCTTCAGATTGACGTTGCCGCCGCGGATGGATTTGACCTCGGTTCCGGCCAGTTCGATGCCGGCCTCGAAGCGCTCCAGGACAAAGTATTCATGAAAGGCCTTGCGGTTGGAACAGATCTCCTTCGTGCCTTTCTGCTTTGGCATGGAACCACCTCCTTCGTGAAAACAGTCTGCCGTCTCCGGCAGACCACCTCAAGGTCGCGGTTATTCTACCACAGACGAAGAAAAAAGAAAAGGATAATTTGTTAACTCTGAAAGGGCGTATCATTTTTAACCGCTTCGTATGTCATTGTTTCCGTCTTGTCACTTTTAGTTTATTTTTTTGACGTAATATCCGATTATTTCTTAAGAATCCTAATTTTTTTTAAACTTTTTTGGAGAAAATAGTGGAAATTTGAAAAACCATGTGTTATACTCTCTCTTGTCGTTATGTTAATCTGAATATGTAAAACCAATTATGTTTCAAGCATATACTATACTGACAGCAAAAGAGGCATGGACCGATGGAGTATTTTGAGAAGCAGCTCAGCAGACAGGAAATCTACAACGGTGTTATCGTAAAGGTGCATCTGGATCAGGCCGAATTAGTAGATGGCCGCGTCGTCAAGCGCGAGGTTGTCGAGCATCCGGGCGGTGTCTGTGTTCTGCCGGTGGACGAAAACGGTTTGTGCTATATGGTGCGGCAGTTCCGTTATCCCTTTTCCAAGATGGTTCTCGAAGCTCCGGCGGGAAAGCTTGAACGCGGCGAAGACCACCTGGTCTGCGGCAAACGCGAGCTCTCGGAGGAGACCGGGCTTGAGGCCGACGAATTCATCGACCTTGGCGCAACGTTCCTCTCCCCCGGCTATTCCAGCGAGATCCTGCACATCTATCTGGCTCTCGGCCTTCACCAGGGCAGCAGCCATCCCGACGAAGGCGAATTTCTGAACATTGAAAAGATCCCTCTCTCCACGCTTTACGAGATGGCGATGAAGAATGAGATAGAAGACGCCAAGACAGTAATCGCCATTTTAAAAGCCGAACGGATCCTCGCTTTGAGAAAATAAAGCCATTCAATCAGCCCCTGCACCTGTATAGTGAAAAAGCTTGCCTTTTATTACTATATATGGTATTATATACGCTCGGAAGTTGTAGCGAATTCTTCTTCCGTGTTTGGGAAGGTGCAAGACATTGTATAAGTATGTAGTTAAAGGCGGAACCGTGCTGCACGGTGAAGTGGAAATCAGCGGCGCCAAAAATGCGGCCGTTGCAATCATCCCCGCAGCCCTGATGGTCGACGGCGTCTGCCGGATTGAGAATATTCCGCAGATCAGCGATACCGATATGCTGCTGACAATTCTGACGGGGCTCGGTGCCAAGGTTCGCTTTATCAACCGCTCCACGATAGATATCGACTGCCGGAACGTTCGCTTTCAGGACGCCCCGTTTGATCTGACGCGCAAGATCCGCGCATCCTATTATCTGATCGGCGCTATGCTCGGTCGCTTTGGCAGGGCCAAGACGACGATGCCCGGCGGCTGCAATTTCGGTGTTCGCCCAATTGAGCAGCATGTCAAGGGCATGACGGCTCTCGGAGCGATGGTCGATATTAAAAACGGTTTCGTTTATGCTGATGCGCCGGACGGCCGTCTGCGCGGCGCGCGCATCTATCTCGACAAGGTCTCTGTCGGCGCTACGATGAATATCATGCTGGCCGCCGCCACGGCGCAGGGCCGCACGATCATTGAAAATGCCGCCCGCGAGCCGCATATCGTCGATCTTGCAAACTTCCTCAACCAGATGGGCGCTGATATCCGCGGCGCCGGTACCGACACCGTGAAGATCAACGGCGTCGAGCGTCTGCACGGCGGTTCCTACTCCATCATCCCCGACCAGATCGAGGCCGGCACCTATATGGTCGCCGCTGCCGCCACAGGCGGTGAGATTCTGGTGAAAAACGTCATTCCCAAGCACCTTGAGTGCATTTCTGCCAAGCTGCGCGAGACCGGCACGATCGTTCAGGAGTATGAAGACTCCGTTCTTGTCAAGGGTGCCAGCACGCTGCGCAAGGCCAATGTCAAAACCCTTCCCTATCCCGGATTCCCCACGGATATGCAGCCCCAGATGGGCGCGCTGCTGTGCATGGCGCAGGGCAACTCCATCATCACCGAGGGTATTTATGATAACCGCTTCAAGTATATCAACGAGCTGCGTAAAATGGGCGCGGAATGCCAGGTTGAAGGCCGCGTCGCTGTGATCGAAGGCGGGCGCAAGCTCACCGGCGCTCTGGTGCAGGCCTGCGACCTGCGTGCCGGCGCAGCTATGGTGATCGCCGGAATGTGCGCTGTTGGCACCACGACGATCGAGGATGTCCACTTTATCGAACGCGGCTACGAAAACTTCGTCGGCAAGCTTCGCGCGCTCGGCGCGGAAATCGAAGTCGTCAACGACGAAGAGGATGAGATGAACGAACACATCATCTACGTCGGCTGAACGATTGAATGAAATGAATGATTCATCAGGTACATTTCAAGTAGAAATGTACCTGATTTTTCTGAATACCTGCCTGTTTCCCGCACGGTTTTATGCGGGTATCAAGCAATCATACGCTGTGAGGATAATATGGACAATCAGCCAGCTTCTGAATATATGTATATCACGGTTTTTGCCAGCGGATCGAGCGGCAACTGCACACTTGTCTCCGCCGGCCATACCCGGCTTTTGATTGACGCGGGCATCTCGATGAGACGGATCTCTTCTTTTCTCTCCGATGCCGCTCTCCGCTGGGAGGACATCAACGGCATTCTTGTGACCCACGAACACAGCGACCATATACTGGCCCTTCCGATGCTTGTGAAGTATCACCCCCTGCCCATTTACGCGCCGCATACGGTTGCCAACCGTCTGCGCGGCCGCTATCCCGAACTGGAGGAGCATCTGTGCATCATCCCCGTGGGCGAGCATGTTTCCATCGGCGAGGTACACTTCACAGCCTTTCACACGCCGCACGACACAGACGAGAGCGTGGGCTATCGGATCGACGGCTCCGACTGCAGCTTTGCGCTGGCAACCGATATGGGGCATGTGACCGACGAGATCCGCTCTGCTCTGCTGGGCTGCGGCACAGTACTGATCGAGGCCAATCACGACGAGGACATGCTGATCAACGGCCCATACCCGCTGCCTCTCAAGCGCCGTATCCTCTCTGAGCGCGGCCATCTTTCAAATGGGAACGCCGCAATTCTGGCCCGTGAGCTGGCCGAGCACGGCACGGCGCACATCGTCCTCGGCCACTTAAGCCGCGAGAACAATCTGCCCGAGCTGGCTATGGGGACCGTTGCGGCCGCGCTGCTCGGCACCGGAGCCGAGCTTCTCTGCGCCCCGCCGGTCGGGCCGCTGACCGTCGCAGTCGAACCTCTGATGAAACGGGAGGCCGCGCCATGCTGTCCGTCAAACTGATCTGCGTCGGAAAACTGAAGGAAAAATTCTATATCGACGCCTGTGCCGAGTACCGCAAGCGGCTTTCTACCTACTGCCGTTTTGAGCTGCTGGAGCTCGCGGAAAGCCGCCTGTCAGATGCCCCTGCCGAAAAGGAGATCGCCGCCGCACTCGATCGCGAGGCCTCAGAGATCCTCAAGGCCGTACCCGCCGGGAGCTATCTTGTACCGCTGTGTATCGAAGGAAAAACCATGCCAAGCGAGGACATTGCCCGCCTGATCGCCGAGCGTGAAGGCTCGGGACGGCCAAAGCTCTGCTTTGTGATCGGCGGCTCCTATGGCTTGAGCCCCGTTGTCAAAAGCAGGGCGGATCTGAAGCTCAGCATGTCGCCGATGACCTTTCCCCACCACTTGGCGCGTGTCATGCTGCTTGAACAGATTTACCGCGGCTTTAAAATCAACGAGGGCTCGCGGTATCATAAATGATGATAAATCTTTGCCAAAACTCCCCTGCAAAATGCTGGACTTTCTATTGAAGATATAGTATACTAACAAACAGTATCATTGTTTTTCTATGCAAAAAGTCAATCATTGGGAGGTGAAGGCTTGGTTGATCCCAAAATCGACTGGGGCAGCTATCGCTACAGTGCTCTGTACGAGCGCTGGCCGAAGGATGCCGACGGCAATCCCGAGTCCCCTGTCCTTCTCGCAAGCCGATCAAGCGTCGATATGAGCGCCGAGCTGCTGGTCAACATGCTCGAGGCATATCAGATCCCCTGCCTGACGCTCTATCCGGGTGACGGCGGCTTTGGCCGTGTAGTGCTTGGCATGAGCGGTCCGGGCGTTGATATCTATGTACCCGAAAGTTTACTATCCGATGCAAAAGAATTATGTAAAGGAGACAGCAACAATGAGGAATTATAAGGAAGAGTATCAGCACTGGCTTGACAGCCCCTCGCTGACCGAGCAGGAATGGGCTGAACTCGACGCCATCCGCGACGACGAGAAGGAGATCGAAAATCGCTTCTATGCGCCGCTGTCCTTCGGCACTGCCGGTCTGCGCGGCACGATGAAGGTGGGTCTTCACCACATGAACATCCACATCATCCGCCATGCCACCCAGGCCTTTGCCGACGTCATTGCCGCCGAGGGCGAAGAGGCCAAATCGAAGGGCATTGCGATTGCCTACGATTGCCGCAACAACGGCACAGACTTTGCCCGTGAGGCCGCCTGTGTCATGGCCGCCAACGGCATCCATGTCCGTCTGTTCGATGCGCTGCGCCCCACCCCGGAGCTGAGCTTTGCTGTCCGCTACTACGGCTGCACAGCCGGTCTGAATATCACGGCCAGCCACAACACCAAAGAATACAACGGCTATAAGGTCTACTGGTCCGACGGCGCTCAGCTGCCGCCCAAGCAGGCCGACGATATTGCCAAGCGCATGGAAGAGATCGACATCTTCACCGGCTTCAAGACCGTCCGCTATGAGGACGCCCTGGCCGACGGCAGCATCGAGATCCTCTCTGACGAGACCGACGAGGCCTTCCTCGCCGAAGTCATGAAGCAGGTCATCGACAAGGACGCTGTTGCCAAGGTTGCCGATGATTTCAAGATCGTCTACACCCCGTTCCACGGCTGCGGCCACAAGCTTGTCCCCGAAGCACTGAAGCGTCTGGGCATGAAGCATGTTTTCCCCGTGCCCGAGCAGATGGTCATCGACGGCAACTTCCCCACCGTCGTCTCTCCGAACCCCGAGAACCCCGAGGGCTTCTATCTCGCGATCGACCTCGCCAAGAAGGTCGGCAGCGACCTGATCATCGGCACCGACCCCGACTCTGACCGTGTCGGCACGATGGTCCGCAAGGGCGACGAGTACGTCACGATCACCGGCAACCAGATGGGCTGCCTGCTGCTCGACTACATCATCCAGGCCCGCAAGGCCACCGGTCAGCTTGACCCGATGGCCGGTGCGCTCAACAGCATCGTTTCCACCCCGATGGCCCGCGTGATTGCCGAAGCCAACGGCGTCCACTTTGAGGATACCTTTACCGGCTTCAAGTTCATGGCCGAGCGTATTGCCGAGTGGGAAGCCGCCGGCACCTACAAGTACATCTTTGCCTTTGAAGAGAGCTACGGCTACATGGTCGGCGACTATGTCCGCGACAAGGACGCCGTCACCGCCTCGATGCTGATTGCCGAGATGGCCGCGCACTATCACGCCATGGGCATGACGCTGCTCGACGCCGTTGACGCCCTGTACAAAAAGTATGGCTATTTCAAGGAAAAGACCCTGAATCTCGTGATGCCTGGTCTCGACGGTCTGCAGAAGATGGCCGCCCTGATGAAGAGCCTGCGCGAAGATCCCCCGAAGGAGATTGGCGGCGAAAAGGTCGCCCGGATCCGCGACTACGCCGACGGCAGCATCTATGTCTCCGGTCTCGGCAAGGTCGACAAGACCCCGTTCTGGGGCTCCAACGTCCTCTACTTCGAGCTGGCCGACGGCAGCAACTTCATCGTCCGTCCCTCCGGCACCGAGCCGAAGATCAAGGTCTATCTGCTGATCCGCGGCGAGAGCGATGAGGACTGCGTCAATCGCCTCAACCGCTATATCGCCTTTGCCGAGAGCCTCGGCAAATAAGTCCCCTGTATTCAAATGATAACTTTGTCTCCACGTCCGCCGTTGGCGGACGTAAGCGGGCAATAGCCCGCAGCTGACGCTCAACGCGCGTCAGCTGGAGACGACGTTGCAACGGTATCCCCGAAAAACACAGATTATTCTGTGTTTTTCATGCGAAACAGCGTTTCGCATGCGCGCATTTCATGCGCGCGGGGATTTAGTTATCCTTTACGCGCCGCGGTGATCAATCCGCGGCGCGTTTTCGCCTTCTTGTCTTCCTGTTCGCGTCAATAATCGTGCAATTTGACAAAGTGCGGTTGACAGTGACGCCGTGCTATGGTAAGATTGTACCGAAAATGGAAGTAATATATTCCATGAAGAATTTTTAATGAGGTGCAATTATGAGAGCGGAGCAAAGAGACAGATACCGGCTGATTATCGGTGTCCTCTGTATGGTGATCGGCGTACTGCTGATTATGCTGATCGGTCCTTCGCGTGTTCCCGCCAAGTCCAATGTCGTCGTACCGGAAACCGTCAAGCTGGTAATGGATGGCAGCATCAAGGCTGAAAAAACAGCCAATCTTGTCCAGACGCATTCCGGCGCCACACTCATCACTGCCGCCGAGTGGCAGGAAAAATATCCCGAAATCTACGCATCCTATGCTTCCAACAGTGAAAATGATCAGGTTCAGGATTATGTCCGCGATTATCCGATGATCCAGACGCTGTTCAAGGGCTACGGCTTTGCCAAAAGTTACGGCAGCGCCCGTGGACACACCTATGTTGTGGAAGACGTCACGAGCACGGGCCGTCCCCACAAAATGGCCAACTGCTTCACCTGCAAAACCCCGATGCTCTCCTATGCGGTAAACGAGCAGGGCGTCGAAATCTACTCCATGCCCTTTGAGGATTTCCAGAACGATATCCTCGCCCAGACCAACGAAGTGCTCAGCTGCTACAACTGCCACGCCAACACACCCGGCGAGATCACTGTCACACATACCTATCTGGCCAACGCTCTCGGTGAGGACTTCGGCCGTGTCGACGCCGAGAATCTGGCCTGCGGTCAGTGCCATGTCGATTACTACTTCGATCCCGCCACCAAGGCTGTTACTCTCCCCTACACCAATCTCTCCACCATGAGCCCTGACGCCATGCTGGAGTATTACAACAACCTGATCGTCGACGGGCAGGTGTTTGCCGACTATGTGCAGGAGGACTCCGGCGTCCGTCAGATCATGATCAACCACCCCGAGCTCGAGACCTATCTCGGCGAAGGCAGCGTACATAAGGGCATGTTCACCTGTGCCGACTGCCACATGGGTACGGTCGTCACCAAGAACGGCGATGTGTATCCCAGCCACTTCCTGCAGAGTCCGCTGACCAATGAGGATCTGCTGAAGAACACCTGCTCGCAGTGCCACAGCGATTTGGCCGCCGAGGTTGCGGCGATCCAGAAGGAAGCCGAAGATCGCACCTACGAGATCGGCTATAAGCTGGAAGCGCTGATCAATCGCGTGACTGAGGCCGCAAACAGCGGCGAATACACCGAGGAAGAGCTCGACGCCATCCGCATGGCTTTCCGCAATGCGCAGTTCTACTGGAACTTTGTGTTTGTTGAGAACAGCGAGGGCGCCCACAACTCGGCTCTCACGCGCGACTGCCTCAACAAGTCTGAGACGCTGATCGCCGAATGCGAAGCCCTGTTTAAGTAATAATAACTCGAAAAGCCCGCCCTCTCGGGCGGGCTTTCTTTTATATCTGTGCCTATGAAAAAAGTATTGCAATTTCTGCGTTCGATGCGCTTTGGACTGATCCTGCTGGGTATCATCGGGATTTGCTCCGTCGTTGGCTCGGTCATCCCGCAGGGCGAGACGGTTGCCTTCTATGCGAAGAAATATCAGCAGCTGCACGGCTATATTCTGCTGTTCGGATTGAACGACATGTTCCACGGCTGGTTTTTTATCTCGGTTTCGGCGCTTTTATGTCTGAATCTGACGCTCTGCTCCCTTGTCAGAATCCGGTCTGTGGTTCGTTCGGCCAAGACCGAGCAAAGCCGCGCCGCCGCCCTGCCGAATGAACAAACGCTTACCGACAGGGGCCAGGATCTGCTGCGCAGCGAGCTTGAGCGCCGTCATTGCCGCAAAACCGAAATCGGCGGCGTGACGCTCTACAGTAAAAACAGTTTTGGCCGCTATGGCACCTTTATCGTCCACCTGTCGATCCTGCTGACAGTGATCTTCGGTGTCGCGGCGCTGAGCTTGCCCACGGTCACGGATCAGAGCTGTTTTCCCGGCGAGGCCCTGACGATGGCCGACGGTACTCGCATCTATGTGGACAGCTTCCACATTGAAGACACGGAGGGCAGGCTGGACTATGCAAGCGTCATCTCGATCACTCTGCCAAACGGCCGCAGCAGCGAGAAAACCGAGATCCGCGTCAATTATCCGCTCTCCTTCGGCGGCTGCAAGGTCTATCAGCAGACCTACGGAACAGCCGGCTCGATCACCGTTCGCAACATGGAGACCGGCGGCGAGGATACCTTCACGCTGACAGAGTACGCGCTGCTGTCCATGGACGGCCAGAACGGCATCTGGTATGAAGCGCTCTATCCCGGCTATATTCGCGATCAGGACGGCAATTTCACGCTGATCACCTCGACCTCTGGCCATTATGACGACCCGGTCTATCAGGTGCTTGTCTCGCAGGACGGCACGTTCACGCCGGTGCTCGCCTTCCCCGGCGATGTGCTGGAGGTGGCAGGAGTCGCCTATGAATTCAACGCGCCTGTCGAATACCCCGGGCTGCGGATCAAACAGTCACCGATGCTCTTGAACGCACTGCTGATTGCCTCCTTCACGCTGATGATCGTGGGACTGTATCTCAGCTTCTTCCTGCAGCCGATCCTTGTTAAGCTTGACGCCGACGGTTATGCGACCGCCGGCGGGAAAAGAGAGGGCCTGCAGCTGGATCTGGCTGTTCTGCTCAGCGGCGAAACAGTTCCGTCCTCCCCCGAAATACAGAAACCCCAAAACGAAACGGAGGAAACAAACCCATGCTGAACGTCCTGTTTTTCGGCTCACTCGTACTGTTCTTTGCCGCTCTGTGTCTCGAGTTCGCCTCTCTCAGCTTTAAGAAGGAAACACTGGGAAAGCTCGCCTGGTATGGCTTTCTCGGTGGTTTTGCGGCGCTGACGATCTATCTTGTGGCCCGCGGCGTCATCGCGCAGCGCTTCCCTCTCTCGAATCAGTTCGAGTTCGGCGCTGCTTTTGCCTGGGGCATTGCCCTGATGCTGATTGTGCTCCGTCTGCGGTTAAAAGCCGAGTGGCTCTCCGCCGTCGCCATGCCGATGACTTTTCTGGTGCTGTCCTATGCGGCACTGCAGCCGCGCGAGATCACCGAGCTGATGCCGGCTCTGCGCTCCGCCTGGTTTGTTTTCCATATCGGTTCGGCTGTCTTTTCCTATTCGTCCTTCGTTCTGGCTGGCTGCGTCGGTGTGCGTTATCTGCTGCTTTCCCGCAAATGCGACGCTGACGAGCTCAAGCTGCATCAGATGGACTATCTCAGCTACCGTCTTGTGGCCCTCGGCTTCCTGTTGCTGACGGTCGTTATCCTGACGGGCGCCATCTGGGCCGAGCAGGCCTGGTCCTCGTTCTGGACCTGGGACCCGAAGGAGGTCTGGGCACTGATCACCTGGATTCTCTATGCCGTGTACCTGCATCTGCGTCTCAACCGCAAGCACAGCGGCGCGAAAATGGCATGGTTTGTCATCATCGCCGTTCCGGTCGTCCTCTTTACCTTTGTCGGCGTCAACACGCTGATGCCCGGACTTCACAGCTACGGCTGATCGTTTGTTCACATAAGCATTTCGGCACTGCCTCTATTTGGCAGTGCCGATAGTCTTATATATCCAAAAGGTAATACCCACACGCGTTGATCAGTGTTGTGTCGCCGTAGCGCAAGGTGCGCTGGACATCGTGACCATAGCTCATGTGAACGTGGCCGTGGACAAGATAGCCCGGATGCCAGCGGTCAAGCAAGTCCTGAAAGCAGTCAAAGCCACGGTGGGCCAAATCCTCCTGATCGCCATAGCCGCTCACCGGCGCGTGCGTCAGCACGATATCAACGCCCTTTGCCCGCCACAAGGCCAATGACTGCTTCCAGATACGGCGCTGCATCTGTTGCTCGGTATACTGGTGAGGCCCGCCGCTGTATTTCCGGCAGCCGCCGAGTCCCAGAATACGAAGACCGTTTACGGTCACAAGCTTATCATCGATGCAGTCACAGCCCTCAGGGGGCCGCTGCTCATAGCCGCCATCGTGGTTGCCGTGGACATACAGGAGCGGCGCATGGCCCATCGTCACAAGGAAACTCAGGTACTCCGCTTTCAGATCGCCGCAGGATAAAATCAGATCAATGCCGTCCATTTTGCTGCGGGAAAAATAATCCCAGAAGTACGGGCTCTCTGTATCAGCGATCAGCAGCAGTCTCACAACTGCGTCGCCTCCTCCTTTTCCGGCGGCAGATAGTCGCGGTACAGCCCAAGATAGCGTACCAGCGGCTTTGCCTCGCTGCGCAGCTCGTCAAAGGCGGGAATATAGCCATCCACGGAATCGAGCAGATAATCCATGGTCATGATTTCTTCGGGGCTCAGGCCATGCATGCCCTCGTTGCGCCGCCGTCCGACCTGATCGGTGAGCTCGGCGCGGAACGGCTCGATACGGCCTTCAGCCACGCCGTTGATCAGCAGCTTGGCAAGACGCTTGATACCGTCCGGCAGATCGTCCGCGAGTTCGACGTCGATCACGCCGCTGCGGATCCCCCACCAATAGTTGATGGCGGTGTAGCCGCTGTCGGAGCCGTAGCTGCCGTTGAGCATACTGCGAACGACACGCTCATAGAAACGTCCCCAGACCCAGCTGGGCGAGGCCAGCGGGCGGATCTTGTTCCCGTCTGTCAGCATATAAAGCGACCAATCCCTATCCTTTTTCGGACGGGAGATGCCCTCCTGGCGCGAAACCACCGTGCAGCCTTCGGCCTGCAGCGAACCGACCGGGTCCAGTTCGAGGCAGGACCAGCGCAGTCTCACCTGTGCACGGGGGTTGACACAGCGCGCGCCGAGTACAAAGGCGTTGATCGCGGCCGGAACACCGAAAATCGGATAATCGGCCACATAGCCGATCTTATTATTTTCGCTCATGGCGCCGGCGATCGCACCGGCGACAAACTTGGTCTCATACATGCGGCTGTAGTAGCTGCGCACACCGGGATACGGCGCCGTCAGCGAACAATTGAGCACCTTCACCTGCGGGTGCAGGGCCGCAATTTTACGGCAGGCGCCGATCAGCGTCGGCGTTACAGCAAAAATCGCATCAGCACCCTCCGCGATAGCTGCCTCCATCGTCTCCATCGCCTCGTCGATCGTGCAGACATAGGACATTGTCGTCACACGCTCGCCCAATGCCCGTTCAAGATATTCCCGTCCGTTCTCGTGCGCCGCGATCCAGCGGCTATCCTCGGGCGCTGCCGTATAGATGAAGGCCGCCGTCACATGCTCGGCGCGTACAAAGCCCAGCAGCTTGTTGACAAGGCTCTTCTGCCCTTCCGGCGGCTCGGTGCTGACAGCGATCGGCTGATCGTGGGCGACGCTCTCCACATTTTTCTGGATGCTGTCGAGTGCCTTGGAGAGCGCAGCTGCGGTCATGTCGTTCAGCTCGGAAAACGGATACACCGCAAGCCAGCTCAGCAGCACATCACCGGCCACGGCGGACGGATCCTTTTCGCCCCGGCTTTTCATCGCATCCTGCAGGCGTGCAAAACCCGCGAGAAAACGGCGCTGCTCTACCTCTGTCCAGACCTGATCCTTCTCCATCCCCAGCGCCGCCTGCAGCTTTTCATAGTTGCCTAAGCGGGTAAAGCGCACCTGATACAGATGACTCAACTCATAGAAGCGCAAAAACTCATAGTAGAGCTGTACAGCCGGATCCTCGGAATAAACCGGGAGAATGCGCGTGACATTGCCGCTGATTCGCGGCGAACCGAAGCTTTTCAGTACGCTGACGCGCTTGTTGCCCTCCTGGACGTAAAAGCGGCCCAGATACTCATAGCACTTGATCGGCTCGCGGATACCGGTATCACCCAGATGAGCGGCGCAGAGATTGATCCATTTCGTGCCAAACTCCGAATTGGAATCCAGCAGAGGCATGAAGTTGCCGGCAAAAGCTGCCTGGCGGCTGACGACCTTGGTGCCGACGATCAATTCGGAGGGGATCTCGATCACGCCAAGCTCCTGGCGACCGGCGCTGTTGCGCTCGTCGACAATTTCGTCCAACGCGGGCGGAAACGGATATCTGCCGTTAGCCACGGCATTGCGATAGTATTTCTGTCCCGATTTCAGTGCCTGCGCATACTGCTCTATTGCGCCGCGGCGGTCTTCTTCCATGATGGATCTCCTTTTACATACACATCGTTTTAGGCTTGCGCGACGAGTATAACATATTCCCTCAAAAACGCAAGAGAGCGTTTGTATCCGCATACGTTTTCGGAGCTTTCACCAGTTCTGCCGGCGAATCGTACCGGGCCGCCTGCGCTTTTTTGTCTGAGTTGCGCAATCAGTTGTGATTTGTTCATTCATACTCGCAGATAATCCGCTGCCGATAACGCTGGTGCAGACGAGACCATCGGGATGCGTACGGCAATAGAGCCCGCATTTCACTTGATCATCGGATTGTGGCAGAAGGAGCAGCTGTCGTTCTCCACTGGGTTCATTCTCCCGCAGAACAGGCAGGGGATCTCTGCGTCGCGGGATTTGTCGTACTTCTCAAAGTACAGCGGGAACTGCGGCAGATAGCGAAGGCGATCCCCCTCGTTGAGATAGTTGTACATGGTCGGCGTTGTATTTTTCTTGTGCCGTTTTCCGTCCACATCTGTGATATAGAGAATGTAATCATGCCGGGATTGACGGATGCCGTCGTTGGAGCGGCGGACATGGCGGGTGTGCTTTTTGCCTGTCAGCGTACCCTCAAAGGGCTTGGCCAGCTTTGCTTTCAGCGATACGATGAGCATTGTCACAGCCATTATGACCGAGATCACAACGCCGGCAAACATCGCCTGCCAGAGCTCCATTGCGTCGGAAACCGTGCCGTAGATTCCAAAGCCGATCAGCGGCAGGATAATGACGATCAGACCGACGATCCGTGTTGCTCTCTTCTGTTTTTTCAGTGCCGCAAGAACAGCCTCGGACTCGATCCTGCGGGAATAGCCCGGCGCGAGGTACGCTGCTGCCGGTTCGTATCCGTCAGAAACCGCCTGTTCAAGCCTCGCGCCGCACTCCTCACAAAACCGGGAGCCATCCTTCACAGACATTCCGCAATTGGGACAAATCATTTGTTTTCTCCTCCCATCGCATATATGCCGAAGTATTCGTTCTTCTTCCGCTTTGTCTTGTTCTGTTGTCAGTTGATCGAATAGCCGGAGATGTCGACTCCCTCTCTGGCGAAGAGAAGGATCATTTCTCCGGTGCCATAGAGATCGAGCTCGAGAATGCCGCTGTGAAGCCTGCCGCCCGCCGCGCCGCCGTCAGCCATTGTGATCGTAAAGGCCTCCGCATCGACGGTCCATTCGGTAACATCCATTTCATCTTCATCAAAGGTCATGTGGCCCGTGCCGCCCTCCACCAGATTAAGCGTGGATGCCATCTGCAGATCCGCGGCGTATGCAGACTCACCCTTGTATTTCACGGCGAACAGCTCGTACACCCCCGCAGCAGGCAGCTCCGCCGGGGCGGATGCGGCTGTCTCCTCCTTGCGCAGCATAGACGCAAACTCTTCCAGTGTGATCGGCACGATGCCGGAAGTATCCGCTCCCTCAGCGGCAAAGCAGACAGTAAAGCCCTCGTCGATCGTCAGCGTCATCAGTCCGCCGATGATCGTCCCCTCGATCACAGCGACGCCGGCCTGGAACTGCAGCGCGTCTCCGTCCATTTTCCACCAGTTGATCGGTCCCTGATTGTTCTCGCCCCAGTACAGAAACCCGGTACCGTCCGCCTCCAGAGTCACAGTCTGTCCCGCCATATCCGGCATGGCGACATATTGGTCGGGAATGTCTTCGTCCACAGCGCCGAGCTCGTACATCCTGTCCACATAAGCGGCGCTGAACCTTGCACAGAAAAAGCTGTATGTCCCGGCATAGGCTTCCGTCTCCGCAGCGATGGGCTCCTGCGTTGCTGCGGGTGCCTCTGAAGGTGTTGCTGCAGGCGTCGCTGAAGGTGTTGAAGCAGGCGTCTCTTCTGCGCTCTTCTCCGGCGCTGCCGTTCCCCCGCAGGCACTCAGCGTCAGCATCAGGGTCAATACAAGCAACATGCACACGGACTGTTTCCATTTTTTCATGATAAAACCTCCTTGATATGTCTATATCTCCCCAGATTTATATTACAATCAAATGAGATCGAAAACAATCATGGACAACTTTTTTTCATTGCAAAAATGTTGTCCACTGTGCTATATTGTTTTTACATCGGCAGACAAGGAGTGAAGCACGATGCTTTCAAAGAGAATATCCACTCTGTTTACACTGCTCGGATGCAGCAATACCGATATTGCCCGCTTTGCGGGCTGCTCGTCGGGAAATATCTCCAAGCTCAAGACCGGAAACCGCGAGCCAAAGCCGACGAGCCGCTCGATCACGGCCTTTGTCAACGGCGTCTATCGATACGCTGACTATGAAAACATGCTCCCTGCTTTGCAGGCGCTATGCGGCTGTCCGGACCTGACACAGAACACGCTGCTGCCCGCTCTGATCGCCTGGCTCTATGGAACGGACGAAATTGTGCTGCCTGCTCACGCGGCCACGCCGAAAAGCAAGAGAATCCAAACACAGCGGCGGCAGTCTTTCGGAGAACGGCTGAACCGGGCGATCACTCTTCTGGGGCTTTCCAACAGTCAGCTCGCAACGCTCCTGAATATCGATGTTTCCCTTGTCAGCCGTTATCGCAGCGGGATCTATTCGCCCCACAGAAATAAGCGGCTCGCCGCGAAGTTGTCTGATGCGCTCCTCTCCCGTGCGAGAAGAACCGGAAAGACGGCAGAGCTTGCCGCACTTTGTGATACGGACGAAACACACTGCGACACAGACGCCGTGTCGGCCTGGCTCTATGAAGCTTCCCCCGAGGAGGACAGCACGGCCATCGCTCAGGCGCTGCTGCGCTCTCTGGATGCTTTTTCGCCCGGTATAAGCGCCGCAGGAATCACGCGGGAAATACCGGAAATGCCCGTTGACGAATGCTACTATGGCACAGAAGGGCTGCGGAATGCTGTGCTCCGCTTTCTGTCCGACGCTGCGCGTGAGGGCGGCGAGCTGCTGCTCTACTCCGACGAGCCGATGGATTGGATGACCGGAGACCGGAGCTATTTTGCGCTTTGGGCGGCCCTCATGGCCGCGTGCGTTAACAGCGGCGTCAGAATCAAGATCATTCACAACGTAGACCGCGTGGATACGGAGATGATCGACGCCATCCGGGGCTGGCTTCCGCTGTACAGCTCCGGCCGAATCGAGCCCTATGTTTTCCGCAAAGCCCGAAACACCCGATTTTACCACACGGTATTTCTCCGCTCCGGCGGCGCTTGCATCCACGGCTTCTTCCCGGCGGAAGGAAGCGACAGCCGATGGTATGATTATATTACGGGCAAAAAGCGACTCGCTTTACTGGAGCGGGCGTACGGCTCGATGCTCTCCGTCGCCTCCCCGTTTTTGAAGGTATATACCGGTTCGGCAAGCGAGGACTATCGCTCGTACAGCATGGAAAAGCAGGGCTCGCGGACATTGTTTCTGTCCGATTTTCCCGTTTTCACCATGCCGGAAGAACTTTTGGAGCGAATTGTCAGGCGAGTTCAGATAAAAGAACCGCTCAAAAGCGTTATACTCAGCCACTACAGCCGCCAGCGGAAGCATTTTCAGGACTTACTGCAGCACGGCAAAGTCGATCTGATCGTCTGTCCCGCGCAAGGGGCTGTGGCGCAAAGTGGAATCGTTAACTTTTCTTTGGACCTGATCGATCTCAGCGTTGAGTACACAAAGGATGAATATGCGCAGCATATTTCTGCCACTATGGCCCTTGTCGAGCACGAGAAGAACTTCCATCTGACGCTGCTGCCCGCTTCGCCTTTCCGGGATATTCAGATTGCTGTGCTGGGAGACGCTGTCTCGGTTCTTCGATGGAACAAGCCGTATGCCGCTTTTGTATTTCTGAATTCAACATTGACCGGATCGGTTTCTGATTACTTTTCGATGTTGATCAGGGACTATGCGGCTGACAGACATACCATGCTGGAGAAACTGGACGCTCTTCGATGTGCGCAATGCGAAAATGCCGGGCTTTCCTGATATAAACCAAGCTGCGCCGTCTGCCGCGCCTCGCGGCCCGGAAGTACACGGGCTTTTCTCCAAAATAATCGGCTGCACCTGTCATCAGGTGCAGCCGATTATTGTTGCTTATCTGTGCTTGTTTCTGCCAAAGAAGGTATTGTAGCGGTCGGGTTCCCAGCCGGGCTTGATGTCTTTGACAGCTTCGGCCGCGGTGATCTCCTTATCGCCGTTGTCAATGTCGATCAGCGTATAGCGGTCGTTGCCCATGCCAAGCTCTTTCATATAGCTCAGCTGGCGCAGGCCGTGGCGGGTCTCCATGCGCTCGATCATAGCCTTGCCGCCGTTTTCGGGCAGTGCGTAAATCAAATCGACGCTGCAGGCATCAGCGGCCAGAATATCCAGCGAAGCCACAAAGCCGATATCCGGCGTTACGACCGGCTCGGCCCCGGCGCCCTCGCAGTCGCAGGAGACCGAGATGTTGCGCAGCGTGTTGATATAGGCCACATGCGGCGCAAAATAGTCGATCGTGGCCTTGGTGCTCTCGGAGATGCGCTCCATCAGTTCCTCGTGGCTGATGCCCCACATGTTGTCGCCGCGCTGGTGGATGTCCTTCTTGCCGATGCGGCCGTCGGCACAGCCGATGCCGATATTCTTGTTGCTGCCGCCAAAGCCGCCCATCGTGTGTCCCTTAAAGTGGGTAAGCACCAGCAGAGAATCATATTCGGGCAGGGTCTTGCCGACGTGCATCTCGGTAAACCACTTGCCGCCCTTCACAGGGAGCGTGGTCGTGCCCTCGGCATCCGTGATATCGACCGGGCAGAAATCCCAGCCGTTGACGGCCAGCGTCTCGCGGTGCTGTTCGGTGGTATAGCGGTCGCCCTCGTAGAAGGTGTTGGTCTCGACGATCGTGGCCTCGGGCAGGCGCTGCTCGATCAGCTCGCGCACCCAGGGCCGCGGCAGGATGTTCGGGCCCATACGCTCGCCGGTGTGCAGCTTGATGGCCACCTTCCCCTCAATCACCGAGGACACGCGGTCGTAAATCTTTTTCAGCCCCTCGGCACTCAGGTCGCGGGTAAAGAACACCACGGATTTCTCACCGCTGCGCGCCTCGAAAGGAACGTACCGATTGCCGTTTGTCCCTGCGACAGGTTTTGTATCATTCATGCTTATCAGACTCCTTGTTATTTTAATATCCTTACTATACCCTGCTGTAAACAGAAAAACAAGAAAAAAATCTGTTAATGATCAGGCAACACTGCAATCGAAACCGCGCAGTGCTGCCTGTAACACTTTATTTTGCCTGAAACGCAGCCTGTACAAAGGCGTCGACCATCGAGAGATTCTCTTCACTGTAAAACGCATCCGCCGCATGGCCGTAGCCGAGGTATTCCACATAGTTTACACGCTCAACGCCGTAGGTTTGCGAAAGGATGTCGGCAATGACCCGCGACTGCGCGGTCGGCACCGTGATATCGGCGTCGCCGTGACAGACCAGGACCTGCAGCGCCGTGTTCTGCGTGCGCGGCGTAGAGGCATAGAAGTTGACGCTGCACGCATTCGTCTCGTCCTGCGTCCATTCATTCATTGCTTTCTGCATCCAGAATTCCTCAAACGAGTCGAAGCCGAGCTCTTTTTTATCCATCCAGCTGTTGGCGATATCCAGTACATAGCCCGGGATGCCCTGTTCTTCAAACTGCGGCTTCATCGACGGAAAATCCATCACGCCGTAAAAATCCACCAGTGCTTTGATTTCAGGCGTGGGGAACTTTTCGCCGTCCGTCTCGCCGATCGCGTTGACGCCTTCAAAGTCGTCGGGAGCCGTGATAGCCGTCATGACGGCGAGATAACCGCCGGCAGACTCGCCCCAGATGGCGGTCCGGGAGCTGTCATAACCATATTCCTCCGCGTGCTGCCCCAGGTAGCGCACTGCGGCCTTCACATCGTCGACAGCGGCCGGGAATGGTGCCTCCTGCCCCAGCCGGTAATTGATGCTGGCGCAGGCATAGCCGCGGTCGCGGAAATACTGAATCATGAACTGGGTCTGCCGGGTCTGGCTGTCACCGCTGATAAAGCCGCCGCCGTGCACCAGCACAAAAAGTGGGGCCGGCGCGTCGGTATCCGGCAGATAGAGATCGAGATACTGGCTGTCAGAATCCTGGGCATAGGGAATCTGATAGCGGATGGTGCCGCCCTGCCAGGGCTCCAGATCACCAAGGTTCAGTTTTTTGCCAAACCAGTTTGACCCCAGGGTCCACACGAGATGATAGTTTACCAGCAAGAGGATCGCCAACACCAGCAGCAGCGCGGGCAACAACCAACGAAAAAGCTTTTTCATATCCTCTCACCTCACACGACAGGGACCGATACACAGCCGCTCAGCATGCCGTCGGTGACTGTGAGCTCGACGGTATCCCCCTCGGCACGCACGATAGCCAGTGCTTCGCCATAATAGGTATCGGTATCGCAGCCGCCAAAGCCCAGCTCGTTATAGGGGCAGGCAGAGCCCAGGGCCAGCAGTTCTCCGCCGCTGACTTTGACACGCAGACGGCCTCGCAGCGTAGACTTGACCGTCCCCTGCCCGTCAGTGTATTGGAGACGAATAAAGCTGAGATGCCCCTTTTGAACCGTCGGCTGCTCGGCATGCGCTGTCAGTCTGGTATCTTTCCCTGCGGAGTTCAGAGCAAAACGCCCAAGCTCGCGCCCCGTCACGTCATAGGATACAGCCTCGATCGTCCCCGGCTGATAGGTGCAGCGAAAACGAGCGAAGCAATCGCTGCTCACGGCCTTTTTGCCGACGGAGCGGCCGTTGACAAAAAGCTCCACACTCGCGGCGCGGGCATAGACCTCGATGTCGGCCTTATGTCCCTCATAGCCTTCCCAGCTCCAGCTCATCATGGCGTTTGACATTCTCCAGGACGAGGGCGAGTGATTCTCACCGGTGTGGCTGACCGGGCAGACGGCCAGATACGGCCCAGGATCCTTCTTGAAAACGACACGGGTGTAATAGGCCTCGCCGAGCGGGTTGCCGATCAGATCGAGACGGCCGGAGCCGGCCGCGACCCAGCCCTTGCCGCCGTCAAAGCGCGGGGCGTATTCCTGATACTCCCAGGCACCGATCCCGACCTCACCGAGATAGTCGATGCCGGCCCAGACGAAGTCGCCTACGATGCGCGGGTTGTTCTCCGCGATCTCCTGGAAGCGCCAGGCGTCCTTGCAGAAGGTCTCGCTGCCGAGAATCAGGCGCTCGGGATACTTTTTCAGATCCTTGCCGTAGCGGTAAATGCCGTAGTTATAACCGGCGATGTCCATATTGGCAAAGGCATCGCGGGTCTTGACGTCGCAGCCGTGCAGCGTTGCGCCAAGCTTCATCGTATTATCTCCGAGCAGACCGGCCAGATTGTTGAAAAACTCGCTGCCAACGGCCTTTTTCTTTGCGGTCTTGCCGGCGGCTTTCAGCTTTTCGGCCTCCTCAGCCTCCTTTTTGGCCTTGTCGTCGGAATAGATGCCAAAGCCGATCGAGCTGAGGTAATTGAAGAAGATGTTGACGCCGCAGGTGACCGGGCGCGTGCTGTCCAGGCCGTGCAGGAAATCGGTCAGCTGGCGGGTCAGTTCGATGCCCTTGGGCTGCGAGGTCTCGGAAACCTCGTTGCCGGTGGAGTAGAGAACCACACAGGGGTGGTTGTAGTCCTTCTCCACCATATCCGTCAGGTCCTGCTGCCAGAAATCGTTGAAGTAGTCCACGTAGTCATACTGGGTCTTATGGATGTACCAGTGGTCGATATACTCGTCCATCACAACGACGCCAATATGGTCACAGACGTCCAGCAGCGCCTTGGAGCAGGGATTGTGGGCCGAGCGGATGGCGTTGTAGCCGTTCTCCTTGAGCAGCCGCACCTTGCGCTCGACGGCGTCGACATCGCAGATCGCGCCGAGAATGCCGTTGTCGTGATGGATGCAGGCGCCCTGGAGCAGCAGCCGCTGTCCGTTCATCATAAAGCCCTGCGTTCCCCAGCTGAGCGTACGGACGCCGAAGCTTGTCGAGAGTTCATCCTCCCCAAAGACGGCTTTGAGTGTGTAGAGCTTGGGATTGTCCTGGCTCCAGAGCTGAGCTTCGGGCAACTCTGCCGTGCAGACGAGTTCCCCGTCGGTTTCCCGTTCGCAGGCAAAAAGCAGCTGATCGCCGTCGGTGATGCTGAAGGCAACCTTGCCGGGCGCGCTGGTTTTCACGCTGATCTCGACGGTCGGGGGGTTCAAGCTGACTGTGCGTACGCGCAGTCCGTTCTGCACAATGTGCTCATGCGGGGCCGTCCACAGCCACACCGGGCGATACAGTCCCGCGCCGGAGTACCAGCGGGAGTTCGGCTGGTCGGCGTTGCGGCAGACGACCCGGACCACATTCTCCTCGTCCGGTTTCAGCCTGCCGGTCAGATCGACGTAGAAATTGGTGTAGCCATAGGGACGGAAAGCCAGCTTTTCACCGTTGAGACTGACCTCAGCCTTGCGATAGACGCCCTCGAACTCGAGTTGTGCGACCTGATCGATCAGCGCCGCATCCGGCGTAAAGCGTTTTTCATAGATATAATCGAAGCCCTCATACCAGCCGATGTTCTTTCCGCCGGCCGCGATCTCGGATTTCGGTTCGTCACGCATGGCATCGTGAGGAACCGCGACAGCTTTCCAGTCGTTAGCTCCCAGATGGGCACAGGACCAGCCGGTGTTGAAATCATTGCGTTTCATTCCGTCCCCTCCACATTAAAAGATTTTCTGCAGATAGTTATACAGTGCCAGATGCCAGTTTCCGATCGAGTGATAGCGCATAGGATAGGTATCAAAGCAGGTGTTGACGCCCCACTTAAGGCGCGGCTCCAGCTCAAGCAGCATGCGGTAGCCGCTGATCTGGTTAGGCTGGCCAAAGTCGAAGTTACCTGTCGTCATATAGAGGTAGTGGATCGGAAGATCCTTGAAGGCCTCGCTCTGGATCGTCTCGCGCAGATAGCTCTCCTGTGTGCGGAAGGCCGAGAACATGCCGAAATAGCTGAAATAGTCAAGACTGCCGCAAAATGCCGAATGCGCCGTCGTGACCGAGCCGCGGCTGAGTCCCGCGAAGGCGCGGTGGTCGCGGCTTGCGGCAAAGCCCGTGTCGTCCGCCGTCTCGGCATAGGTCGAGTATCTGCTCTCTACCAGGGGCATCAGGTCATTGCGCAGCTCCTCCTTGAACGAGAAGGTCAGCGGGTCGAGCGTTGTATCGCCGCTTCGGAAATCGTCCTCGACATAGAAGGTCGGCGTTACAACGATCAGCGGTTCAATCGCCCCGAGCTCGATCATACGGTCGAGCATGGTCTTATTATTGCCGTGGGTGCGCAGCCAGTAATTCTCATCGTCGCCGGTGCCGTGCATCAGATAGAGGATGTTGTACGGCTTTGTCTCGTCATAGCCGTAAGGCAGATAGACCAGCGCGCGTTTCTGCACGTCTCGCCCGTCGGTGCCGTAGGCCTTGGTGTCATACACAAGTTCTTCGAGTGTACCCGGCTCGCTGCTCTCCACGCTGTCGTACATTGTCGGCACAGCCCACATCTCGCGCCGCGGACTCCCCTTCGCCTGCTTGGCCTGCTGCGTAAAGCCATACCAGGAGGCAAAAAACACCGCAAGAATCAAAACCGTTATCCCGCACAGCAGAAACGGAAAGCGGCCGATATGCTCTTTATCCCGGATCTGCAGCAGTGTTCCGATCACACCGCCGAGGGCCGCAACGACACACTGGCCCATCAGGTTCCAGTTAAAGTCGCCGTATTCGGGATAGCTCATGATAAAATGCAGCACATAACAGCCTACGGCCACGCCGATCAGAAGCCAGGGCATACGCCCCCGCCACGCGATGGCGGCGAGCAGCATGATCAGCACTTCAAACACAAGCACTGTGAAAAAGGCTGTAAAGCCGCCGAGGATCAGGTAATTTCCGATCTGTCCCAGAGCGAAGGCTGCAAGTAGCCATACGCTGACAAGCCCCGCGAGATCTGTCCGTGAGCGTTCCTTTTTCATGCTGTTCATTGTTCAAACTTCCTCCGAACTATCATCATTCGCTGCAGATTTTCTTAAGCGACTCGTGTCCCTTGCGGATCCGTTCGATCAGAGGGCCGTAATCCATCTCTGTCCGGGCACGAAGCAGCTCGGTGATCTCGCAGACCGGTGCATAAATCGGCGGCAGGGCCAGATTTCCGGTCGAGCCCTTGAGCGCGTGCGCTGCTTCAAAGGCAGCGGTCATATTTCCCGCGTCGATCGCATCATAGAGCTTCTGGAAATTGGAATCACCGGGCAGCATCCTGACCATGCGGAGATAAAAACTCTCGTTGTCCATGCATCTGTGCAGTCCCTCTGTCGTGTTAGCTCCAAAGGCCGCAAGCGTTTCGATCGTCATGTGCTGTCCCCTTTCTTCAATGAAGGTATCGTTTATTCAACAGACCGCGGCTTGTTCTTCATAAGGAATTCTCCAAATTCCGCCGCCGGGAGAGGCCGTGAGAAATAATAGCCCTGAATGATATCACAGCCCATCGTTTTGAGTGTAGAAACCTGTTCAGCGGTCTCAACACCCTCGGCAATCGTCGGCACCTCAAAGGAACGGGCCAGCTGAATCATGGCTTCGAGAAGGCGTGTGTCCTTTCTCTCGCGGAAGGCGTTGCGTATGAACTGCATATCGAGCTTCAGCGCATCGATCGGCAGTGTGGAGAGCATGTTGAGTGAAGAATACCCCGAGCCAAAATCGTCCATCTCAATGCGGAAGCCCAATCCACGAAGCCGGCGGACCTTCTCGACAATCTGCTCGGAGTCCTCCGTATACGCCGACTCGGTGATCTCCAGCAGCAGTTCCTCGTGACTCAGCCCATTCTTTCCGGTGATCTCCAGCAGCAGATCGATCAGCTTCGGTTCAAAGAGATCGACACGCGATACGTTAACAGACACCGGCAGGCAGATCCCCAGCTGATCCTTCCAGCAGCGGATCTGGGCGGCTGCTTCCGACCAGACATAGCTGTCCAGCCGATAAATGAGGCCGTTTTTCTCAAACAGCGGAATAAACTTTGCAGGGCTGACCAGGCCCAGCGTCGGATGCCGCCAGCGGATCAGGGCCTCGGCGCTGCTTAACACAGGGTTCTCCGCTCGTACATCAAACTTGGGCTGATAATATACCTCGAACTGTCTTTCACGGATCGCACGCGGAAACGACTCGATCAGCTGCGCTTCCAGCAGCTCCGCTTCATGCATGGATTCGTCATAAAAGCCGATCGGCCGCGAGAAATTCCCCTTGACTGTATTGGCAGCGATCTTTGCCCTGTCAAAACGCCGCTCGATGTCGATTTCCCGGTTTACTCCAGCATAAACGCCCATTCTAAGCCGGACAATGTTTTCGCCCCGGCCCAATACGGTCTCGTTGACAAAGGCCGAAAGCTGCTTGAGGACGGAATCATAATCGGTGCGGTGCGGACAATAGACGAGAAAAGTATCCGATTCGCTGCGGCAGGCGACGCCCCC
>ODAI013152044.1_pt1 | contig 57073 bp, 50 predicted proteins | sample 1539321 | NCBI WGS metagenome assembly ODAI01 (sample SAMN02144231, study PRJEB22623) | gut metagenome | biome: sheep rumen | host: Ovis aries | place: New Zealand | reverse complement strand
GAAGAAGGACGTAAAGTTCAGCTGGACTGACAAGACCAAGGCTGAGATTGCTGCTGCCAAGGGTGAGTCGAACAGCGGCGGTGCTTCGGGTGGCTCGCAGACTGGCGGTGGCTCGGATGACTCGGGCGATGGGCCGACGAACGAGCCTTAATCCTTGTGCTCCACTGGGGCCAGGCCCCAAAGTAAAGTCGCAGGCGACTGTACTTTGGCGCCAGACCCAGGGGGCTGCGCTTTGAGTGAGGTTCTTGAGCCTTGAGCGAGGAAGGAGGAACGAGACTTGATCGAGGAAGGATGAACGAAAAGGGCTTCGTGCGTGAACAGTAGGGCGCAGGGATGGGAATGTCTCTGCGCCCTTTGTTTTGTTATGGTCTGAACTCGAAGTGCTGATAGTCTTTGAGGGTGCGCCAAGAGCCGCCCCAGGTGAAGCCGTAGCGAAGGAAGAGTCGGTGGCAGAGGTCGCCTGCTTTGATCTTGTAGCGGAACTGGCGTGAACGATCTGCATAAGGACGGCCATTGGCTGGCTGCACGACTTGGGCACCATTACGGAAACGGACATAGGGATTGTAACGAGGGTTGATGTCGATGGCAAGACCTCGGGCATGATAGGATAAACTCTTCGTGTCGGACACATTGCGATAGCAGAAGCAACTGGTATTATTGTCGCTCATCTGTCGCTCGTCGTCGGCATCATAATCATCTGCCAGACGGATGCGCTCAATGGGGTAGTGGGCTTTATAGAGCTCTCGGAAGATGGCGATGAGCTTGTCGGCTATCAAGCGGTTGCAGACCAGTTCTCCACGATGCGTCTTATTGTCGTAATCCCAGTGGAGCACACGGAGGTAGCGCAGGTCGGAGCGCTTGATGTGAGGGTTCTCGACATAGGTCTTGCCCTGCATGCGGAGCCAGACGGAGTCGGGGATGGCGACAGATACAAAGTCCTGGGCGGAGGAGATTCTGGACAGAAGAACAAAAGGACATATCAAGAGTGCCCTGCGGATAAAGACAGAATAACGTTTTAAAGACAAAGTAACAGAATAACGTTTTTTATTTGGACAAAAGGACATAAGTACATATTAATTATCTGATGACCTTCTTGTGATTCTGGATGAAGATGCCTCGCGAAGGCGTATCGACACGCTGGCCCTGAAGGTTGTAGACGGGGGTATCGATGGCTGCGGCACTGACGGCACGGATGGCAGAGGCGCCGCCGTAGATGCGGTCATACTCCTGGATGGCTTTGTTCATCTGCTCAAGGAATGCAGTCTCACCATGAAGCGTCGCATAGACAGCACTGCCCACCACACGACCGTAGTTGACATCACTCTGCCAGTGGTAGCCGGTTATGACTCGCCCCTGTCCGTATTCATAGGCTCGGGCGAGGATTTCGTCCTGATGTGAACGGGTGACTTCGGAGAGTACGAGTCCCATAAGCCATGAGCCAGATGCATGACCTGAGGGGTAGGACCCCGTATCATAGAGCTCAGCCTCATCGTCAGGGTAGGAGGTCGGCTCGTCCATATAGACGTAGGGGCGTTGTCTGCTAAACGCACTTTTGGCTTTCTGAGTGGCGGCATTGCCCGATGGATGTACGCGTAGCAGGAGTTCGTAGATGGCGGGTGTCTTCGAAGCTGATATCTCATGTCCGAGCACCTTTGAGAAAATTGCGCAGAAATTGTCGGCACTGTAGGTGACATCAGCGACAGCCTGCTTGCCCTTATCTTGCTGGCGGAACAGTTTTCCTTCGTTGTACGACACGATGTCGCAGCTCATCTGGCTTGATAGTTCCTGTGGCGGCTCGGGCAGATATTCGTCAGAATTGGGCAGGTCGCCTGATGACAGATATGGTTCGTCGGATGCGCGAGAAAGTGCCCGTGAACGGCTTGTCCCCATCTCCTGCTTGGCAGCGTCGAGCAGTTCCTTGAAATCGCTGTGGCAGTGCATGCGCGCCAGGAGGGCAGAGCCCAGTTGATGACCAGCGTGGACATCACTCTCGAAATTGTATCCGGCAATGACCATGCTTGGGCCATATTTCAGACCACGTGTGTATATAGACTCGGCGTTATTGGGACTCACCTCTGCAAGCAATAGTGAATAGAGCCAGCCACGCAAAGCCTGTTCGCAAGGGTAACAACTGATGTCGGCATAACGGCTCTCCATCGATCGGACATAACTGGACTCGTTGAACATTTTAAAAGGACGCTCGCGCATGATGCTACCCTGTGTCGATGTGATGAGCTTAGTGGCATATTTGTCAGCATACTCGAGCAGGGCGTAGAGCTTTGGGGTGTTTGACGCATTGATCGTCTTGTTGATGCCCTTGCCGAGCGAACGGAGAAAGCCATCGAAGTCCCACATGATGAAACTATAGGCGAGCTTGCCTACGCTCTCTTCACGTGCAGACTTACCCCAGCGATACAGTGTTAAGTCGTTGACAAAGCCTAATGACTTGGTGTCGGGCGGTGCAGGGAGCATCTTCGACGCATTGGGCTGGTCGCTGTCCATATAGGCTTGTGCTTGGGTGGTAAGCACAAGGCTGAGTGCCAGAAAGAGGGTGCTGAGTCGTTTCATTTAGCGTATGTTGATCTTCTTATTTCCTTTAATATAGATGCCGCGACGGGTAGGGGGAGCACTGAGGCGTACACCCTGAAGGGTGTAGATAGGAGCATCGGCCTCTTGTGCCTGGTCTTTTACTGGATGGATGGCGGAGTATAGGGTCTTATACTCGTTGACAGCCTTTGCCATCTGACTGACAAACTCCTTGTTGGTATGGAGTACAGCATAGACTGCACTGCCCACAAGACGGCCGTAGTCGACGTCAGTCTGCCAGTGGTAACCCGTGATGACACGGCCTTGTCCGAAGGTATATGCTCGTGCTAAAAGCGCATCTTGCTGGGTACGTGCCACCTCTGAGAAAACGAGGGCCATCAGCCATGAGCCCGAGGCGTGGCCTGATGGGAAAGAGCCTGTTTCACGAAGGCTGGCTTCGTCGGGGCGATATGAGGTTTCCTCATTCATCTCTACGTAAGGACGTTTACGCATATAGTGACCTTTGGCCATCTGGGTGGCAGCGTTGCCGAGGGGATGTACACGACTGACGAGCTCGTAGATGGCAGGTGTGACAGATGCGTTGATGGTGACACCAAGCACCTCGGAGTAAATGCGGCAGAAGTTGTCGGTAGAATACTCGACATCTTCAATGGCGCGGATGCCCGAGCGTGTGCGTCGCAGCGACTTGCCTTCCTCGTATTTGGCTAAGTCGTAGGTATATTTTGCAGAGCCTTCTGTTGGGGGCTCTGGCAGGTAGATTACAGAGTTTGGTAATTCTTCGTAAGCGAAGTATGGGGTATCGTCAAAACGCGTTGACGCTTTAGACAATCGTTTGTAGTCAGCTTGTGCGTAGGTGAGAAGGTCGTCGAAGCCGCTATGGGTGTGAAGTCGTGAGAGGATGGCCGAGCCAAGTAAATAGCCCGCATAGGCATCACTGTCGAAACTGAATCCGGAGATGACAGAAGAGGGTCCGAAGGATTCGCCTCTCTTCAGCATGTCGTTCATCTTGTCAGGGCAAACCTCTGCAAGTAGCAAGGCATAAAGCCAACCAAGGCATGACTGATAGGCTGGGTAGGAACTCTCGTCGCTGTGGAGTTCGTCGAGCTCAGGCAGTAGTGAAGGCTCATTGAAGTAGACGTAGGGACGTTCGCGGTTGTAGCTCCTAACGGCAGCGTCGATAGCGAGTTGGCCATACCTGTCGCCATAGCTAAGCAGCTGGTAGATGTTTGAAGCCTTGATGTCTGAAACTGATATTCCCATGACATCGGCATATAGTGGCAGATAGTCGTCAAGACTCCATACCATGTCGGTTTTGGCTTGTGTGCCTCTGTCGGTAGTGCGCAACTCCTTACCGTAAGTGTAGAGATAGTTGTCACAAATGAACAGGTCACTTTCTGCCTTGGGGGGATTAGGGAGAAATACGGTAACTTGAGGAACATCCTGTGCACAGACGTCTGCGCACAGGATGTAGCTCATCAGGATAAGAATAAATTTACGATACATTTAATTACTTATGGTGAAATTATGCAAATGCCACAGTGAGACCTGCCATCACGATGCTGACCATCGACATGAGCTTGATCAGAATGTTGAGCGAGGGGCCGGAGGTGTCCTTAAATGGATCGCCAACAGTGTCGCCAACGATACAGGCCTTATGAGCGAAGGAACCCTTGCCACCAAAGTTACCCTCTTCGATATTCTTCTTGGCATTATCCCAAGCACCTCCGGCATTGGCCATGAACACAGCAAGGGTGAAGCCGCCAGCAAGACCGCCTACGAGCAGACCCATGACACCAGCCACGCCTAAGATGATACCTACGAGGATGGGGATGAGGATGGCGAGCACAGAGGGTATTATCATCTCGTGCTGGGCAGCACGGGTGGATATCTCAACGCAACGGCCGTAGTCGGGTGTTCCTGTACCCTCGAGGATACCTGCAATCTCACGGAACTGACGACGAACCTCCTGAACCATCTTCTCGGCTGCGCGACCTACGGCCTCCATCGTCATACCACAGAAGAGGAAGGCTGCCATAGCGCCGATGAAGGCACCAACGATGACGCGTGGGTTCATCAGGTTGATCTGGAAGTAGTTCATGAAATCGGGGATGGTGGCATTGGATGCTGCAATGACATCACCAGCAACATTCGTCAGCGTCTGATCTGCACGAGTCATTGCAATCTTGATTTCTTCAATATAGGAAGCGAGCAGAGCAAGGGCTGTGAGTGCGGCAGAACCAATGGCGAAGCCCTTACCTGTAGCAGCAGTGGTGTTGCCAAGTGCGTCGAGGGCATCTGTGCGATGACGCACCTCCTCGCCCAGACCACACATCTCTGCATTACCACCAGCATTGTCGGCGATAGGTCCGTAGGCATCAGTGGCCAGTGTGATACCAAGTGTAGAGAGCATTCCTACAGCAGCAATACCGATACCATAGAGACCATGAGAAAGAGAGACTGACGACAACGAGAGGTCGAAACCATTGGCGCAGAGGTAGCTAAGCATGATGGCTACACCAATCGTGATGACGGGGATACAGGTAGATATCATACCCGTACCAATACCTTTAATAATAACGGTAGCTGCACCTGTTTGTCCTGCTTCCGAAATCTTCTGTGTGGGCTTGTAAGAGTGAGACGTATAGTATTCGGTAGCCTGTCCGATGATAACACCAGCTGCCAGACCAGAGATAACAGAGAAGGAAAGACCGAGCCAATTGTCGATGCCCAGCAGATAGAGGATGGCAAACGAAGCGCAGGCAATGAGCACAGCGCTGACATTTGTACCAACAGAAAGCGAGTGGAGCAAATCCTTCATGGTGGCGCCCTCTTTGGTGCGAACGAGGAAGATGCCCAACAATGAGAGGAATACACCCACTGCAGCTATCAGCATTGGTGCGATAACGGCTTTGAGCTGGATGTCAAGACCTGCTACACCGAAAGCAGCAGCACCTAAAGCAGCAGTAGACAATACTGAGCCGCAGTAGCTCTCATAAAGGTCGGCACCCATACCCGCTACGTCACCTACGTTGTCGCCAACATTATCAGCAATGGTGGCGGGGTTACGTGGATCGTCCTCAGGAATGTCAGCCTCTACCTTACCCACGATGTCGGCACCAACGTCGGCTGCCTTCGTATAGATACCACCTCCAACACGGGCGAAAAGAGCCTGTGTAGAAGCACCCATACCAAAGGTCAGCATGGTGGTGGTGATAGAAATGAGGCCATCCTGATCGAAGTGATTCAGAACAACAAACCAAATGGCGATGTCGAGCAGTCCAAGACCTACGACGGTGAGTCCCATGACGGCACCCGAGCGGAAAGCAATCTTAAGACCTGCATTGAGGCTCTCACGCGCAGCATTGGCAGTACGGGCTGAAGCATAAGTGGCAGTCTTCATGCCGAAGAATCCTGCAAGACCCGAGAAGAATCCTCCTGTGAGGAATGCAAAAGGTACCCACGGATTCTGCACGTTCAGACCATAGGCCATAAAGGCAAAAAGAGCGCAGAGTACAACAAAGACGACACATACGACCTTGTACTGCTGCTTGAGATAAGCCATCGCTCCGTTACGCACATAGAGTGCAATCTCTTTCATACGTGGCGTACCTTCGTCGGCTGCCATCATCTGGCGGAAGAAGACATACGCCATACCCAGTGCCACAATCGATGCGACGGGCACGAACCAGAATACTGCGGGAATGTTCATGTTGATTGTTGTTTTAAGGGGTTATTGATATAGTTATTCGTCTGAGAAGTCGATGAGGTTAGCGGCCTCGTCATCTGGATCTTCTGAGCCAAGGTCCATCATTGTCGAATAGTTTTCCTCAGTGATCTCCTCGTCGTTAGGATCCTCCATCTCATCGTCGACTTCGTCATGAGAACTGTAGTTGTCCTCAACGATTACATCGGCATCATCGTCTTCAAGTTCCTCATCACTCTCAGATGATTTGAACTGCATCTTAGGTTTCTCTTGCTCAGGTTTGAGCTTGGCAAAAATGGCCTCGACCCATCCGCCTTTCGGCACTTCGAGTACCTCGAATCCATCTTCAATTTTCTTCTCATACATACCGCCCTTCTTGTGGAGACGATCCTTAGGAAGAGTGGTGGTGGAAATGTCGAAACCGCTCTGAATGATATCCTGAACAGACTGTGAGAGCGAATCCCATCCACCGCCGAAGTTACGGTCAAGCACCTCGATGAGTTGTGCTGCCGTGATATGGCGGATATTCTCGTAGGTAAGGTCTGTGACACGCACGATAGGACGCTTCTTGATGGCCCAGAGGTAATGGCGCCCTTCATCGAACTTAATGGAAGCTACTTTATAGCCACGCTTCTCGTAGCTCTTCTTCGTGGCTGCTGAATCGTCAGCTAATTCCTCAAAGAGGAAGGCACTCTTGAAAATATTGACGTAATGATTGATGTTTTCTCGAACTTCGGCATCTTTCGTTGCTGCATCAAACATGCGGAATACATCATTCTCCTGTATGTCCCAAACACTACTCTTCGTGACTGATTTGATAGTTAATGAGGGATTACTTTCGGGTTGGTTTTGTTTTGTTCTTGCCATAATATTCTTGATTTTTTCTGCAAATTTAGCACTTTATTTTTTAATAGCAAAATTTTGGCATTATTTTTTGTAATTTTCGCATTTTAATGTAACTTTGCAGCGAAAATGGCACAACCATTGGCTGAAAGACTTCGTCCTCGCTCTTTTGAAGACTATATCGGGCAACAACACCTGGTAGGCGAGGGGGCCGTCCTGCGGAAGATGATCGACGCAGGGCGTATACCGTCGTTTATCCTTTGGGGCCCTCCAGGGGTTGGCAAAACCACATTGGCTCAGATCATTGCCAATAAGTTGGAGACTCCTTTCTACACTCTTTCTGCTGTGACCAGTGGTGTGAAGGATGTGAGGGACGTTATTGAGAAGGCGCAGAAGACGCGCTTCTTCAACGAGGCATCACCTATATTATTTATAGATGAGATTCATCGCTTCTCGAAGTCGCAGCAGGACTCGCTGTTGGGTGCTGTGGAGAAAGGAATTGTCACGCTGATAGGTGCAACTACAGAGAATCCCTCGTTTGAAGTAATACGCCCGTTACTGTCTCGTTGTCAGCTCTATGTATTGAAATCGCTCGAAAAGGACGATTTGCTTAAACTGCTTGATAGAGCTATCCATGAGGATGTCATCTTGAAAGAGAAACATATTGAGTTGAAAGAGACTGGCGCCTTGCTGAGGTTTAGTGGTGGTGACGCGCGTAAACTGCTCAACATCTTAGAGTTGACCATGGAAGCTGAAGTGAAGGACGAGATTGTGATAACGGATGAAATTGTAGTGAATCGGCTACAACAGAATCCACTTGCCTATGACAAAGACGGCGAGATGCACTATGACATTATCTCTGCTTTTATCAAGAGTATCAGGGGTTCAGATCCAGATGCAGCGTTGTATTGGTTAGCGAGGATGATTGAGGGAGGAGAAGACCCGCAATTTATTGCACGCAGACTGGTAATCAGTGCAGCTGAAGATATCGGACTTGCTAATCCTAATGCGCTGTTGCTTGCAAATGCAGCCTTTGATGCCGTGATGAAGATCGGATGGCCAGAAGGCAGAATTCCACTGGCGGAAGCAACGGTGTATTTGGCGACCTCTCCAAAGAGTAACAGCGCCTATTTGGGTGTCGACGCAGCTTTGGCATTAGTAAGACAGACGGGTAACCAGCCTGTTCCCCTGCCCATCAGGAATGCGCCTACGCAACTGATGAAGGAGTTAGGTTATCACGATGGGTATAAGTATCCCCACGACTATCCAGGCCACTTTACAGTTCAGCAATATCTTCCCGATGCTTTGCAGAATGAACGTCTGTGGCACGGACAGCATAATCCTAATGAGGAGAAACTGTATCAGCGTATGGTGAACTATTGGGGAAAAAGGTACGAGGATTGACTTGAGAAGAAAGAAGTTGTAATTGTGGATCAGGAGGTTATCATCAAAATTATCGAGTTGCTGGGTACGTTTGCCTTTGCCATCTCGGGTATCAGACATGCAGCAGCAAAGCAGTTTGACTGGTTTGGCGGTTACGTGTGTGGTGTGGCTGTAGCCATTGGAGGTGGAACGATTCGCGACTTGATGTTAGGGACGACACCCTTCTGGATGACGACACCTATATATTTAATATGTACGGCTGTAGCATTGTTGACGGTAGCCTTCTTCGGAAAGTGGATGGAGCCTTTGAAGAATGCATGGTTTGTGTTTGATACACTCGGACTGGCACTCTTTACGATAGCTGGTATTGAGAAAAGTCTGGCTTTCGGACACCCTTTTTGGGTCGCTATCATCATGGGCTGCATTACGGGTAGTGCCGGTGGCGTGATCCGTGATGTACTTTTGAACAATGAACCTGTGATTTTTCATAAAGAAATCTATGCAATGGCTTGTGTGGTAGGCGGCATAGCCTATTGGCTGCTGGCTTCGCTGGGGGTATCAATGGAACTGAGCGCTGTTGTGAGCTTTGTAATGACGTGCGTCATCAGGTTCTTGGCAGTGAAATACCATCTGTCGCTCCCCGTACTTCACGATCAGAAAAAATAATCATTATGGCAGAACAAGATAATACAAACAAAAGAAGACAACGCAGGCAACAGCCTGTAGACAATACTTACGGTAGGCTACAACCGCAGGCACTGGATGTGGAGAAGGCTGTGTTGGGTGCATTGATGATCGATAAGGACGCTTATGCGGTGATCTGTGAGACATTGCGCCCAGAGAGTTTTTATGAACCTAGGAATCAGATGGTATATGCTGCAATCCGCGATCTGAGTATGGCAGAAAAGCCAGTTGATATGTTGACTGTAACAGAGCAGTTGGCCAAGTTGGGCACCCTCGACGAGGTTGGAGGTCCTGCTTATGTGGCAGAACTTAGTTCGCGCGTGGCTTCATCAGCAAATATTGAGTATCATGCCAATATCGTGGCACAGAAATCGCTTGCAAGACAATTGATTTCCTTCGCGAGTGTGGTTGAGACGAAGGCCTTCGACGAGACAATCGATGTAGAGGATCTCATGCAGGAAGCTGAGGGCAGTCTTTTCGAATTGTCGCAGCGCAACATGAAGAAGGATTATACAGCCATTGATCCAGTGATATCACAGGCGCTGAAAGTGATACAAACAGCTGCTGCGAATACAGATGGACTGACGGGTGTATCGACTGGCTATTACAAACTCGACGATCTTACCAGCGGTTGGCAGGCATCAGATCTTGTCATCATTGCAGGGCGTCCTGCGATGGGTAAAACCTCTTTTGCACTCTCGATGGCAAAGAATATCGCTGCCGATTCGCGCGTACCGATGGCTTTCTTTTCACTTGAAATGTCAAATGTGCAACTTGTCAACCGCCTTATTTCCAATGTTTGCGAGATTCAGGGCTCGAAGATTCTGAACGGTCAGCTGCAGCGTGATGAGTGGGAGCGACTTGACAAGCGTATTAACAACTTGCTGGGTGCACCACTTTATATTGACGATACCCCAGGACTCTCCGTGTTTGAACTCAGAACTAAAGCACGCCGTCTGGTTCGTGAGCACGGCGTGAAGTTGATCATGATAGACTATCTGCAGCTGATGAATGCCAATGGCATGCGTTTCTCTTCGCGACAGGAGGAAGTCTCTACTATTTCCCGTTCGCTGAAAGGATTGGCTAAGGAATTGGATATTCCAATCCTGGCGCTTAGTCAGTTGAATCGTGGTGTAGAGAGCCGTGAGGGACTGGAGGGCAAGCGCCCACAACTTTCAGATCTTCGTGAGTCGGGTGCTATCGAGCAGGATGCCGATATGGTAATCTTTGTGCATCGTCCAGAGTATTACCACATCTATCAAGATGATAACGGGCGCGACCTGCATGGTATGGCGCAGATCATTATCGCCAAGCATCGTAAAGGTGCTACTGGCGACGTGTTGCTGACCTTCCGAGGGGAATATACACGTTTTGAAAATCCTGAGGACAAGAGTCTGGCTAATCGTGCTCCTGTAGGTGGCGGCGAAATTGTGGGATCCAAGATTAATGGCAACAACAATAATCCGCCAGAAATGCCTGATGGCTATGATCCCTTTGCTGGCGGCGCACCATTGCCTCCACAGAACAACGGTCCGCTGCCATTCTAAATCAAAGAATCTTGATTACCAGCCATATTTTTCCCAGTGGATCACATTGTTCCACTGGAACTGTTGGATAGCTTTGTTCCAATTGGGTCGTGTGTTACTATATATAGTTGAAGGGAAAAACATGCTGACGGATGCACAATCGCTTTCTTTGGCATCGAAATCTTGCATTTCAATCCTTAGACGCGAGAAATTTGTCATCCATTTTCTTGAATGGATAGAATAAGGTACCGCTTTTTGAAGCGATGCTTCCCAGAGTGAGAAATCCTCAGTTGTTGTATTCTTTCTCAGTACATCACAGATGTCGTAGGAATAACGATAGCCGTTATAGATGGCGTAATACATGGCATGTTCGAGGTTGAGAGTTCCTGAGGCGTTCACTTTGTCGGTGATTTTACCCAAAATGGTGGATGTAGCTTGGGCGAAGTTGTCAAGTTCGTTACATTTGATGGCGACCAAAGGTACACTGTATCCTGCCAAGTCACCTGGTTGGGAATTATAGTAATTGTTGCCTTGATTGTTATAGACATCAACATAATAGTTATAATAGTCGTTGATGACTAGTTCGTAGAAATTATCGCTTTCGAGGAAGAGCTTGGGCACTATGAGGTTGAATGGTGCCCCCATGTCGGGCACTTCTGCAGGAGATCCCAGAACATATTCCGTAATGTTGCGCAGTTCGTATGCGACCTCCATGCAACCGAAGCTACAGCAGTCGCCAAAGATGAATTTCAGCTTGTTGTTGCTCATACCGTTGGCGATGGCCTTAGCCATAGGCACGATGTTCATCCAGTACTTGCCTGAGCCGCTGTTGGAATTGTTTCCTGTGGATCCTCCATAGGCTCTTTGCTGAGTTTTCATACTTCTGCTTTGGTTATAGGATATGGAATCGTTGTTGCTGATAATCCAGCCAGAGGCATGTCCCCACAGCACCAAACCATAACTTTTTGCCGGATACATCTCACGTGTTTGTCTTAAGACAGACTCCAAAGTTGAAGGGTCAGCAGCCAAAGCTTCCTGCGTGAAGACGGTATCTATCAGTTCACCGTTTTTTACTCGGGCGAGGAACGGACTTGTGTTAGAACCAGCCCTGTCGACATAGACAATGAGATTCTGATCCTCGCTCAATTCGAGGGATCCTTTTTTCATCTCATTGAGATCGTCTGTGGCGAAACGCGCGAGGTTGTTCTCTGCGGCCATATAGACGAGAATAGTTTTTCGGCTCGTCTTGTCAGCAGGGTCCTCCTCTTCGTTGTGGTGGCAGGATGTAATGACCCCAAGCAGGCCTATTGCAATTAATAACTTCTTCATTATATCAATATTTTGCGGCAAAGGTACGAAATAAATGATAAAATAGGGCTGTTTATTAAGATTTATTTATACCTTTGCGCCACAAAATACGAATACTCAATGAAAAAACTATATATTTTGCTGGCATTATGTGTTGCTCTGATGGGTATTGGCGATGGCTATGCACAGCGTACAAGAGGAAAGAAAAAGAGCAGGTCGAGTGCTGTCTTGAAGAAGAAAAAGCGTCATCGCAGCAAGAAACGTGGTAAGACCAAGCGGATTGTTGTGAAGCAGGCTCCCAAACCAGATCCTCGTCTGCTGGATCCCGATTATGACCCTTATCTGCAGTGTGAGGATACTTGTAATCATGTGCACGGCATCGATCTCTCGCATTATCAGGGACAAGTGTTCTGGGAGACTGTGGGTGAGAATACCAAGATGGCATACGTCTATCTGAAGGCGACAGAGGGAGGTGACAGGATTGATGAGCGCTATGAGCGCAACATCGAACTGGCACATCGTTATGGATTGAAGGTTGGATCTTATCATTTCTTCCGTCCGAAGACGCCCTTATATCAACAATTGCAAAATTTCAAGACCCAATGCCGTCCTGGTGAGCAGGACCTGATTCCAATGATCGATGTAGAGACTACAGGAGGACTGCCCATCGATATGTTCTGTGAACAGCTGCTCAGATTCCTTCAGATGGTGGAAGTAGAATATAGGCAGAAACCTTTGGTATATACTTATCGTAATTTCTACAATAAATACCTCGTAGGCAAGATCGACGATTATAAGCTGATGATAGCGATGTATCTGGATGAAGAACCCGTTCTCGAAGACGGTCGCGACATCACGATGTGGCAGTATACGAGCAAGGGTAGGATAATGGGTGTCAACGGCTATGTGGATAAGAGTAGATTCATGGGTGATCATGGCCTGCGCGACATCAGGTTCCATCATTATCACGAATAAGAGTACATCTTTTGCTACTCCTCAATGTGCGAAAGTGAGTGGGCGAAGGAGCGAAAGAAGTTTGTGACAATCTCTGAAGGGATGTAGCGGAAGTATCGTGCTGAACGACGGAGATGCCCCAGCATCGCCGAACCGTTGCTTGTGTGAACAAATATATCGCCTGAATCCTGCGAGAAATAGAAGTCGCGTGAGCGGGTGTTTGTAAGTTCCGTCAGTTCTAAGGCAACAGCTGCCGTATTCTTATTTACCTTCCCCTTTAGGAATGGAATATCTGTAGCATCGAAACCAAACATCTGGACGAGCATCGCCCCTTCGAGTTGGGCCATCTGTTCAAAGCGCAGACGCTTCAGCCATCTTTGTAGCATCTCAAAGTCTATACGGTCATGGTTCTGATGCAGACATGTGCCCAGCTCCACTAATTGTCTGACGGGTACGCCCTCGTTCAGGATATGGCGCGCCACACGGATGATGGTGAGTAATAATTGACGCGTGGAAACGTCTGAGTGCTCATCGTCGAGAATAGTTTGTAGGTGATGATTCAGCACAGGATTTGTCAGATGGTCGGCTCTGAGAAACACATCCTCTTCAGTCTCAGCCTTCCCGGCATATTCTTTTGCGGTCTTCTCCCAGAGTTCCCATTGCTGTGGGGTGAGGTGCAGCGTGAATTGGTTCTTGCTATGCTGCAATCCCTCCCATACTTGCTGAACCACTTCGTGCATGATGGCCAACTGGAAAAGTTTATTCCATTTGAACACCGACATGGGCTCGATAGGTTCCTGATGCTCGAAAATGCCGATACGGATGAGGCGGTAGAAGTTGCGTTGTACGATATTCATGGCAGTTGGAATTATGAATAACGTTTGGGATAACGGAGCAATATTGACAACAATGCCACAATGCCCAGTGTGAGCGGATAGTAGAGGTAGGGGAGAATGGCCACAGGATTGAGTGAAGCCAAGCCCGCAGCTATCAGCATCTGTGCGCCATAGGGGATGATCCCCTGAATGGTACAGGAGAATGTGTCAAGTATTGAGGCGCATTTCTTGTTGTCGACTCCGAAACGGTCGCCCACCTCCTTGGAGATGCCACCGACGGTGAGAATCGCTACCGTATTGTTGGCTGTACAGATATCAACAAGTGATACAAGGGCAGCGATGCTAAGTTCTGCACCTCGTTTGCTGCTCACTCGGCGTGTCAGTAGTCGGATGATGAAGTCGATGCCTCCCTGCTGGCGAATGAGTTCGAGCATACCTGCAGCCATCATCGTGACGATAATGAGTTCTCCCATCGAGAGGATGCCTTCACCCATTGCTCCGAACCATCCGTAGAGATCAAAGCCTCCAGTGAAGAAACCAATGATGCCTGTGAGCAGGATTCCTATGGTGAGTACCGCCATCACGTTCATGCCCAGAATAGCTGTTATAAGAACCACCAGATAGGGCGTCACCTTGATCCACTCCACGGGTGGAATCTGTTGTGTGGCGTTAGTGGCTTGACCCATTAAAATGTAGACTATGAGGATAATCAGCGCAGCAGGAGCTGCGATGAAGATGTTCACGCGGAATTTATCACTCAGGCGGCAGTTTTGAGTCTGTGTCGCCATAATGGTAGTGTCAGATATAAAGGAGAGATTATCGCCAAAGAATGAACCTCCCACGATGATTGCAGTCATCATAGCGACGCTGAGCCCTGTCTCTTCTGCCACGCCTGCTGCAATAGGAACAAGAGCTGCTATCGTACCCACACTCGTACCAATAGATATGGATACGAAACAGGCTGCAAGAAACATACCCGCGAGTAGCATCTGAGGCGGTAGCAGCCAGAGAGTCAGGTTCACGGTGGCATCGATACTGCCCATCTGTTTGGCAGAATAGGCGAAGGCCCCTGCGAGCACGAAGATCCAGATCATCAGCATCATCTGTTCGGTGGCGGCTCCACGGCTGAAGGTATTGATGCGCGCCATCAGCGGTTTCCCGTTGAAGATGATGACGGCATAAATACTCGATACCATAAAGGCCACCGTGATAGGTATCTTGTAAAAGTCACCAGCGATAATGCTAGTGACTAAATAAAACAAGATAAACACCATCAGCGGTGATAATGCGATCAGTCCTTTCTTCATGCTAAATTATTCACTCTTCACTTTTCACTTAAAGAGTTACTCCATTCTTGAAGATTGATATCTCACGGTAATCGTTCTCCTCATTCTTGGCTTTCTGGCCGCTGGCCACACTGAGCACCTTGTCGATAAACTCAGGAATGAGCTCCTGCATCGTGCGACCTTCTATCAGTTGTCCTGCAGAGAAGTCGATCCAGTTCTGTTTCCTACGTGCGAGGTCGGGGTTCGTGGCAATCTTCATCGTGGGGACAAAAGTGCCAAAGGGAGTACCACGACCTGTGGTGAAGAGCACCAGGTGACAACCGCAAGAGGCGAGGGCGGTAGCGGCCACAAGGTCATTACCTGGGGCTGAGAGCAGATTCAGTCCGTCGTGCTCCAGGCGATCGCCATATTCCATCACACCACTCACTGGTGCTTTGCCACACTTTTGTGTACAGCCAAGTGCCTTATCTTCGAGGGTAGAGATACCGCCTGCCTTATTGCCTGGTGAGGGATTCTCGCCTACGGGCTCACCGTGTGAGAGGAAATAATTCTTGAAGTTGTTGATCATTGATACCGTCTGGTTGAAGAGGTCTTCCGTGCGGCAGCGGTTCATCAAGATGGTCTCGGCTCCAAACATTTCGGGTACCTCCGTCAATACTGAGGTTCCACCTTGAGCTACGAGCCAGTCTGAGAATTCTCCCACGAGCGGATTGGCTGTGATACCCGAGAAGCCGTCAGAACCACCACACTTCAGTCCTACGCGGAGTTTCGATACAGGAACCTCCACACGCTGATCCTGCTTGGCAAGATTGTAGAGTTCACGAAGTATCGTCATACCAGCCTCCATCTCGTCTTCCACCTTCTGAGTAACGAGCAGCTTGATACGGTCCTTGTCATAGTCGCCCAACATCGCCATGAAGTCATCTGGCTGATTATTTTCACAACCAAGACTCAACACGAGGACGGCTCCAGCATTGGGATGCAGACAGATGTCGCGCAGCACCTTGCGGGTGTTCTCATGATCGCCTGAGAGCTGTGAACAGCCGTAGTTATGATGCCAGGCATAGATGGCATCGATGCCTTCTTCATGGGTCTCTTTCTTAAGTTCTTTTACGAGGCGTTCAGCGATACCGTTTACACAGCCAACGGTGGGTACGATCCATATTTCATTTCTCACACCCACATCGCCGTTCTTACGAACATAGCCCTTAAAGGTTCGGTTCTCTTTCTTGATTTTAAGTTCTTCGTTTACAGGGCGATATGTATATTCAAGTGTTCCTGACAGATTTGTCTTCAAATTGTTCTCATTTACCCAATCGCCTGCCTTCAGATTTTCCTTGGCGTGACCGATGGGGTAACCATATTTGATAATATCGGTACCTTCAGGGGCATCCTTGATCAGTACTTTGTGGCCTGCTGGTGTGTCCTGATTAATTGTCACCTGTAAGCCGTCTACTTCGATAATCTCTCCTTTCTTCTTGGGCTGAAGACATACCACCACACTATCAGCGGGGTTGATTTTTAAGAATGTAGCTTGTTCCATTTTCTTTTGTATTTGTTTTAGTTGTTTATATAGCCGTACGTCTGTAGAAGTCCACGTTTTCTTTTGTCAGGATCTCTATGGGCATATAGTTCACGGGGTTTACCTGGCGTTTCATCACAATGGCATTGAAAAGGGCATCGACACTGGCGTAGCCTTGTTGATAGGCGTGCTGCGCAATAAGGAACGAGATGCTGCCGTTATGGATACATTTCACGTTTTTAGGCACCATATCATATCCCATAATCTGGATGTTTCGTCTGTTGGTTTTTTGCAGGAACTCTCCTACGAGGTGAGCCTTCGAGTTGAAGGTGATGCAGTGATGCACTTGTGGATGCTCTTTGAAGAATTTCTCCAGAATACCGTCATAGTCCTTCTTCTCTTCGTCAAGAGGCAGGTCTACTTCTGTGATCTTGATCTCTGGGTAATGGTCCACCATATAGTGTCGGAAACCTGTCTCACGGTTTGCTTGCTGCTTGGAACCCACCAGTCCGTTGCGCGTCTGCTTCATTAGGGCAATCTCTTTCTCTTTGTTGGCAATGAGCATCAGCATCTTTGCAGCAAAATATCCGCTGGCGAAAGAGTCTTGTCCGAAGAAGGTCAGAGGTTTCAGATCGGGCATATACGAGTCGAGCAGTACATAGGGAATCTGACGTTCTGTCAGTTTCTCTGTGAATCGGGCTGTCTGTTCGAGGGTAGTAGGTACGATGATGACACCATCGAATTTCTCAGTAAGGAACTCACGCACCATACGCGTGAAGGCAGCTGCATTGAATCGCTCGTAATACATGAACTTCAGTTTGATGCCGAAATCCCTACGGAACTCCGTACAGGCCAGCGCACCTTCCTCAATCTCGTCCCAGTAAGCGTCCTGCTCGTGTTTGGGTAGTACGCAGTAGAACGTATAAGTCTTATTATAGGCGAGGGCAGAGGCATACATATTTGGGCGATAGTCCAGTTCGTCGAGAGCCTTGTTGACTTTCTCAAGCGTTTTCTTGCTGACATTAGGCCGGTTATGCAGAACCCTGTCAACGGTACCTACCGATACGCCAGCTCTTGCTGCGATATCCTTGATGGTGATAATCTCTTTTGCCATTTCTCAAGATTTTGTTGCAAAGGTACGAATAAAAAACTGATTGAACAAATACTTTGGCAAAATATTCGTGACGAAATCGTTAACGTATGTTTTTCTTAGTGAAACATTTGGCAGTTTGAAAAAAACTTCATACCTTTGTGGTCGCAAACGAAAAATAAGTTCAATCTATAATTAAAACAACAAAAATGGCAAAAATCGTAACATTGGGCGAGATTATGCTCCGCCTTTCCCCACAGGGAAACGACCGTTTCATCCAGAGTGAATCATTCCGCATCATCCCAGGTGGTGGTGAGGCTAACGTTGCTATCTCTGTAGCTAACTACGGACATGAGGCTTATTTCGTATCAAAGCTGCCAAAGCATGAGATCGGACAGATTGCTGTGAATGCTCTTCGTCGTTATGGGGTGAACACACAGTTTATCGCTCGTGGTGGCGACCGTGTAGGTCTCTATTATGCTGAGACTGGTGCTTCTATGCGTCCCTCAAAGGTGATTTATGATCGTGCTCATTCTTCTATTGCAGAGGCTGATCCTCAGGATTTCGATTTCGATGCTATTATGGAAGGTGCAGCCTGGTTCCACTGGAGTGGAATAACCCCAGCTATTAGCGATAAGGCTGCTGAACTCACGAAGCTTGCTTGTGAGGCTGCAAAGCGTCATGGAGTCACCGTATCTGTCGACCTCAACTTCCGCAAGAAGCTGTGGACCTCAGAGAAGGCTATTTCTATCATGCGTCCCTTGATGAAATATGTCGATGTTTGTATCGGTAACGAGGAGGATGCTGAGCTCTGTCTTGGTTTCAAGCCTGATGCTGACGTAGAGGGTGGTAAGACTGATGCTTCTGGCTATGAAGGTATCTTCAAGCAGATGATGGCTGAGTTCGGCTTCAAGTATGTCGTTTCTACACTCCGTGAGAGCTACAGCGCAACCTTCAACGGTTGGAAGGCTCTGATCTATGATGGTAAGGAGTTCTATCAGAGCAAGCGTTATGAGATTAACCCAATCATCGACCGCGTTGGTGGTGGCGACTCTTTCTCTGGTGGTCTGATTCATGGTCTGCTGACGAAGAAGACTCAGGGCGAGGCTCTCGAGTTTGCTGTGGCTGCTTCTGCTCTGAAGCATACGATTAATGGTGACTTCAACTTGGTATCTATCGACGAGGTGGAATCTCTCGCAGGCGGAAATGCCAGCGGTCGCGTACAGCGCTAAATAGTGAACCCATAGGCTATCTTAGGCAACCCTAGGCTATCCTAATAACAACATAGAATCATGGCAAAATTTGATAAGATTGCAGTTTTGAAGAAGATCGGCGATACCGGTATGGTTCCCGTTTTCTATCACAAGGATCTTGAAACCTGTAAGAATGTGGTGAAAGCCTGCTACGAGGGTGGCGTTCGTGCTTTCGAGTTTACTAATCGTGGCGACTTCGCTCAGGAGATATTCGGCGAACTCGTAAAGTGGGCTGATAAGGAGTGTCCCGAGCTGGCTTTGGGTATCGGCTCTATCGTCGATGCTCCCACAGCAGCTATGTATATTCAGCTGGGTGCCTGCTTCGTTGTGGGTCCGTTGCTCAATCCTGACATCGCCCCCATATGTAATCGTCGCCTCATTCCTTATTGTCCAGGCTGTATGACAGTTTCTGAGATCGGTAAGGCTCAGGAGTTGGGTTGCGACCTGACAAAGGTGTTCCCAGGCGATGTGGTTGGTCCTAACATGGTGAAGGGATTGAAGGCACCGATGCCTTGGTCAAAGATCATGGTGACTGGGGGCGTCGCTCCTGAGGAGGAGAACCTCCAGAAGTGGTTCAAGGCTGGTGTCTTCTGTGTGGGTATGGGCTCAAAGCTCTTCCCCTCAGACAAGGTGAAGGCTGGCGACTGGCAATACGTTACCGACAAGTGCCGTGAAGCACTCGGTTACGTGGCTAATGCTCGTTCATAATTTAAATAGCCCCCTCGCATGTACGTGCGAGGGGGACTTTTTTCTTTATGAGATTTTGGCTAATCATATTATCAACCATTCTCATTTCAGCTTGTTCGTGCCCAGATAGGCAAACTGTCGACAAACTGAATTCCCAATCTTATGCCTATCATTATCGCGACCTCGATTCTGCTGAAGTTTACGCACGACGTGCTGGCGACCTGTCTGTAGGTTATCAGGCGGGTAGGGCAGAGGCTCTCAACAACCTCGCCTTCGTCCATATCGTCCGTATGCAGTATGATGAGGCTGAAAAAATCCTCAACGAAGCCATAGAGGCTTCCGACAATCAGGTGCAGCAACTCATAGCCTATGTGCAGCAGATGCGTCTCTGCCAGCGTCGTTCGCGCAATCGTGAGTTCCACGAGTATCGTGAGCTGGCTGATAAGGCCATCCTTCGTATCGACGAAGAGCGTCAGCTGCTCTCCGAGCATGACCGGCATTGTCTGCTTTATGCCGAAACAGAGTATGCGATTGTCAACTCCACCTATTATTATTATGTAGGTCTCGAGCGTCAGAGCATCGAGGCACTTGAGCGCATCCATCCCAACGAGGTGTTGCGAGATACGGCCCAGTATCTCAACTATATGTATAACATCGGAGCTGGTGGCATCATCACCGAGGGCTCCCAGCAAGAGATCAACCAGCAGGAGTTCGACCATCTGATGCGCTGTTTCCTGCTGGCGCGTAATGCTGATATGCCTTTCTTTGCCGCCAATGCCCTTGAGGCGCTCTCTGAGCACCTGATGGAACCAGAATACCGCGAGCGACTTATCGAAGACAACCTGCCTGCGATGAAGTTCCTCAATCCTGATAGGGTCGACGACGAGATGCTGGCAGGCTATCTCGCAGAGTCGGCACTCTATCTCTTCGAGCATTACGGCGATGTCTATCAGATAGCAGGCGCCTATCGTACCCTTGCCTCCTGCTATCGTCAGATAGGCGATTATGAGTCGGCTCTCTACAATCTCGAACAGGCTCTCTCTGATTCTGCCATCTATCAGGCCCCCGATCTGGTAGCCTCTATCCGCGAGCAGCTCTCTGTGGCCTATGCAGCTATGGATAATAAGCCTCAGAGTGATTATAACCGCAACCTGTATCTTGATTTGCAGGAGATCACTCGTCAGGATCGTCAGCTCGAAGCCCGTGCCAATCAATATGAGAAGACAGCCGTACAGCTTAACATCATGATTGCTGCCGTTATTGCCGCTATCCTGCTGTTGCTCTTCTCATTGTGGCTCTTCAATCACATGAACCGTAAGCACAGTCACGAGAATCCTGACGACAACCTTCTCGATATGAAGAAGGAGGAACTTGCAGCCCTGTTGTTGCGCGTAGAGAGCAGTGAACGCCGCAATCTTGAGCAGCGTGCCAAGATCTCACTTGTCAATAGCATCACGCCCTTTATCGATCGCATCATTCACGAGGTGAGATCCCCCAAGAAAGGTGATCTGACATACGTCCATGAGCTTACCGATCAGATTAACGACTACAACGATGTGCTGACCTACTGGATTCAGTTGCGTCAGGGCGAACTCAGTCTGAAGATTGAGAGTTTCTCCCTGCAGTCGCTTTTCGATCTCCTCGCCAAGGGGCGCACCTCGTTCCAGATGAAAGGTGTCGACTTCGAGGTGGCTCCTACATCAGCGGTTGTCAAGGCCGATAAAGTGCTGACGCTCTTCATGCTCAACACGCTCTCCGACAATGCCCGCAAGTTCACAGAGCGAGGTGGGAGCGTGAATGTATCGGCTACCGAGGGACAGGATTATGTGGAGATTGCTGTCGAGGATACGGGCAAGGGTATGACTGAAGATCAGCTCGAGCATCTCTTTGAGACAAAGCCGATACGTGAGGAGCACGGTTTTGGCCTGCTCAATTGCAAGGGTATCATCGAGAAGTATCGCAAGCTCTCGCAGATATTTTCTGTCTGCACCATCGCTGCTACGAGCACTCTGGGCAAAGGTACGCGCCTCATGTTCCGCCTCCCCAAGGGCATCCTACGTACATTGCTCTTATTCTTCACTCTTCACTCTTCACTTTTCACGTTTGCTGCTGATCCGCTTGCCCGTGCCAGTGCGTATGCTGATAGTGCCTATTTCTCGAATATCAACGGCACCTATGAGCGCACGCTGCTCTTTGCCGACTCCTGCCGCTATTTCCTCAACGAGCATTACCGCCAGCAGCATCCACGCGGGCGCTATATCCTGCACTCGATGGGCAACCCCTCTCTGATGCCGCCTGAGATCAAGTGGTTCCACGATAGTGTGAAGACCAACTACCAGATTATCCTCGATATGCGCAATGAGAGTGCTGTTGCTGCACTCGCACTCCACGAGTGGCAGATTTACAGCTATAACAACCGCATCTATACCCAGCTCTTCAAGGAACTATCGGCTGATAACACCTTAGGCGATTATTGTCGCACGATGCAGCAGTCGCAGACGAATAAGACCATCGCTATCATCCTGCTCGTGCTCATCCTGCTGACCCTCATACCTGCCTACTATCTGCTCTATTACCGCCATCGTCTTTACGATCGGTTCCTGAAGGAACAGCAGCGGCAGACTGATATAGAACTGCTCGACGATGAGCTGCGTAAGGCAGAGCTTGAGAACAATAACCTCCATGTGTCGAATGCAGTGCTTGACAATTGTCTCTCGGCCCTGAAGCACGAGACGATGTATTACCCCTCACGCATTCGCCAGTTGCTCGATGCTGGCGAGATAGACTCTCTCGACGAGGTCACCGCCTTCTATCGTGAGTTGTATGGCGTACTCAGTCAGCAGGCTATGCGAGAGGTGGAGCATGCGAAGCTTCATCTGAAACCAATCCGTAAGGGCGATGTGACGATTCTCGGCGATGAGAACATGATCCGTTACCTGCTCGAGATCCTGCGCAAGCAAGCGAAAAGTGCTGCGGCTCCTGGCGAAAGTGCTAACGGCTCTCAGGCAACTCGCGAGGTCTTCAAGCAGAAGGATGCACAGTACGTCGAACTCCACATGCCCATGTCGTCGCTAAAACTTTCCGACGCAGAAGCCGCTAATCTCTTCACGCCCTCGAAGGAGCACATACCCTTCCTGCTCTGTCGTCAGATTGTGCGTGATCTGGGTGAGGCCACCAATCGTCGTGCCTGTGGTATCAGGGCTGAAATTATAGATGGAATGACGACAATCATCGTGACGTTACCGTCAGGGAAAAATGTAAAAATGAAATAATGTAAAAATGAAATAATGAAAAGATATGGAGAACTTTAAAATTATTATCGTTGAGGATGTGCCCCTCGAATTGAAAGGCACCTTGGGCATCGTCCGCACGGATATCCCTGAGGCTGAAGTAATCGGAACAGCTGAGAACGAGACATCCTACTGGAAACTGCTTAAGCAGCAGAAGCCCGACCTCGTATTGCTCGACTTGGGTCTTGGCGGTTCTACTACGGTGGGTGTCGAGATCTGTCGTCACACCAAGGAACTTCATCCTGATGTAAAGGTGCTCATCTTTACAGGCGAGATTCTCAACGAGAAACTCTGGGTAGATGTGCTCGATGCTGGAGCCGATGGTATTATCCTCAAGACGGGTGAACTGCTGACACGTCGCGACGTCTCTGCTGTGATGGACGGCAAGCAGCTGGTGTTCAACGAACCTATCCTCGAGAAGATTGTAGAGCGTTTCAAGGCTGCCGTCAGCGGACAGCTTGTGAAGCAGGAGGCTCTCGTCAACTTTGAGATCGATGAGTACGATGAGCGTTTCCTCCGTCATCTGGCCTTAGGCTATACGAAGGAGCAAATTACCAACCTTCGTGGCATGCCATTTGGCGTGAAGAGTCTCGAGAAACGCCAGAACGAACTCATACAAAAACTTTTCCCAGAAGGCTCTACGGGCATCAATGCCACACGCCTCGTTGTTCGTGCCCTTGAGCTACGTATTCTCGACATTGATAACCTCGAACCCGACGATGAATAAACGTCTGATAGCGTTGGTGTGTGTCGCCTTTGGAGTGGCCGAGCTGCTGCTCGTCATCCTCTCGTGGCTCCTCTCAGCCACGAGGCTCGAAGGCGTGCGATCGCTCATCTCCTCCGAGGGTATCCGCTGGTTTGTGGGCGAGTTCACCCATATGCTTGCCTTGCCTCTATTGGTGTGGTTGTTACTGTTGCTGGTGGCTCTGGGCTGTCTGCAGCGCAGTGGGCTGATGAAGCGTGGTCGTGGCTATCGCGATCGAGTAGCCTTGCGTGTCAGTCTCGCGTTCGTTATTTTATATGTGGTGATTTTATGCCTGCTCACGCTTCTGCCTCACGCCATCCTGCTTTCAGCCACAGGTTCGCTTTTCCCATCGGCCTTCAGTCGTGCGCTATTCCCCATTGTCTGCTTTGGAGTGTGCGTGCTCTCTCTTAGCTTCGGTATGGTATCAGGACGTCTGCGCACGCTCACCGACATTTTTGATGCGCTGACTTTCGGGCTCCAGCAGGGAGCACCGCTTATCATTCTCTATATTATGCTGATTCAGTTCTACGCTTCGCTGATTTTCGTATTCGGATGATTATCATTTGCTGAAGCCGTCAAAGAAGTCGCTGTCTGGGCAGGCTAGCGCCAGACTCCATTCGCTGTCTGGTATTGGCTTGTAGATTACGTGATACCTCTCGCCGCGATACTCGATGTGCACAGCCCCTTCTTGTCGAGAAATCATCTGCCGGCCAAGCTTTATGATGTCTGCATTCTTGGTGTGGTCTACATCCGTGAAGATCGATTTCCTGAACAATCGAGTCGGATCAATGTGCATCAGGTAGCGCCCCTCCTTGTTCAGCATGACAAAGAACGATCCCGGATAACGCTTCAGGTCGGAACTAATGACCTGATCCAGTTTGTTGAATGCGAGGTCGGAGGTTGTCACACCTATTATGACGCCGTTGTCCTCATTCTTCAGAGGCCGACAGTAGCTGGCAATAGCCTGATTCTGGTCTATCCGTCCTTCTGTGTATTCGGTAAAAGGATCCACCCAGCAGGCTTTGCCTGACTCCATCGGCAGTGTGTAGAACAGTCTGTTGAGATAGTCGAATTCTGGTTCTACAAACGTCACCACTGTGTCGCCTTGGTTCACGGTGTAGACTGAGAACCGGTCCTTGTATTGGTCTAACGTGCGAGGTTTGATGAATACCGAATTGCTCAATACGTGGTGATTCAGGTTCACAATGCGGTTCGAAATGCTTTCGATGTTCTCGGGTGTCAGGTCGTCTTCAAGCATCCAGGCATTGGCATTAGTGGCTGTCTCGATGGTTCTCATGTAGTTGGTTATGCGGTATAGTGCAGTATCAAGAATGCTGTTGGCATACTCTATCGACTCCTGGTGCAGCAGGTAGCGCGACTGGTTGTAGAGCAAGCCCAGCGACAGGACATACACGGGTACGGCCATCAGCGCGATGGTGAGCGTAGGTTTCTTGGTCAGTCGTTTTCTGATGGCCCATCTGCTCAGTATCACGAAGAGCGCCATACCGATGACAGCAATCAGCACCACTATGAAAAACATCGTGTAGTACAAAAGGTTTACATCGCTCTCAGGGAATACTACAGCTACGCTCCAGCCCAGATCACTCTCAGCACGGTCTTGCATCTTCTCTCTCTGGAAAGGCTTGAAGAAAGCACGCCATTCTTGTCCGTCTCTGCTGAAGGTCTTACTGCCGCTCATGCCTGCCGTCATCATTTCGATTGTCTCCAGCAGCCTGTAATCCACGTTGCCGTCGTTTTTGGCAAAGGGTGTCAGACTCGACAGCTTCTCTGTGTCTGGATTCACGATAAACGTGCCGTAACGGTCAATCAGTGCGCAGTAGGCGTGCTCAGAAGGCCGGGCCGCGAGCACAATATCCGAGAACTCCACCGTCGGCACGGTGACTGCCATGACTCCCACGCTTTCGCCGGTGCGGTCGAAGATGGGCAAGCAGAAGGCCACAAGTGGCTCTTCCTCAGTCTGGTCACCCTTCAGGGACAGCCAGTTCACGGTCTTTTTCTCCATTGTTCCCGTAAACCATCTCTGCTCCGTATATGGTCGCTCGGTGAAAGGTTGGCAGCGACGAGTTCCGTCGCCCTGCCGATGGCATTCATGTCCCTGTTGCGATGCACGTAGCTCATAGTCAGTTCCCTGCCTGGATAGTAGCCGGGCTTGAAGGCTATCATGCATCCGGCGATGTCGGGATCACACTCAACGAGTCTCTGGCAGTAGGTTTCCATCCGCTCCGGCTCGTCGAGATGCATCACCATGTCGAGATAGATGTTGCCCGAAACCTGCTCAACGCCCAGCATTATGTTGTCGATACTCTGTGCCACACTCTCCAGCGTCTGCTGTGCATCGTTCATCGACTCTTTCTGCAGAGCTGTATGGGCGAAATAGAACATTACGCCCAATATCACCGCCAGCAACAGCGACAGCCCACCGATGGTCAGCTTATATTGTCTGATAAACTCTTTCATATTTATAGCCAGCTGTGATACGACGACAAACGATCCATACGATAATAGAGCCTATGATAGCAAGCAGCAGCAGGGCGATGCCAGCATAGACGAAAGGCCTCTCTATATCTTTCCTTGGTACGATGACAGCCACTGACCAGTCCATCCCCTCGATGGGCACAAAGAAGAGGGTAGAGGCCACTCCGTCGATATCCATTTCTGCCACGCCGTTCTTTCTGTTGTTCATATTCATGAGCACGCCAATGTCCTTGACTGGCACGTTCCTGCCTTCGGGATGCGCTATGCAGCTGCCGTCATCGTCGATGACCACCGAGTAGAATTCGAGCCCTCTAGTCAGAGGATGCCTGTTCAATTGCTCGTCGGTCCTGATGTCCTCATCGATCAGCAGCAGCTCATTGCTGAGCCACTCCAGTGTGATGTCGGCTCCTCCCACGCAGGCCATCATGCCCCTGTCGTCGAAGATGGGTTTTATAAATGTGCAGTAGTGGCCGCTGATGTTCGTCCCGTCGTAGTAATAATATGGTTCCGACCAGAAGTTCATCGTGATTTTTTCAGCCTGAGTGTACCATTCCGACTTTGTGTAGTCGTGGCGCGCTGATCCTACCTGTGTTAGTTCGAACTTGCCTTTCTGGTTCTGATGCACGTAGGGTTCATACCATCTGCCTTTCTCCTTGAAATAGTCTGGGCGGAAGGCTGTGAAATATCCCCTCACGTCAGGGTTCGTCAAGCTCTTGCTCATCAGGGCTTTCTCCACCGTCGCAGGCGAGTCGAGGTGCCTTTCCACCTCGTCGAAGACGTTCCTGGCATTAGCCTCCATGGTCCTGATGGTCTTGGTCAACCTTTCCGATACAATCAGAGCCGTACCCGTGTAGCGCACGTTAGTCTCAGCGCGCAGTGCCTGACTAAAGGCCCAGAATGCTGTTCCCGCAATGATCAGCATGACTATAAAGATAGTCACAAATAGGAGGATATTTCGTTTGATTTTATTCATTTATCTAATCAAATTGCATAATTCGCTTGCAAAATTACTAAATAAATCTGTGATTTCCAAACCATATTGAAATTTTTTGTGTACCTTTGCACCAAATTTAAGTATGTTATTTTAGCGATATGGAACAATTTCTTGAAACCCTTTTCAAAGGAATCTGGCAAGGTGTTGTATCAGCCTGGAACGAGCAACGTTGGCTCATCGTCTTCATGATCGCCGTCCTCATCGGCTGGCTGGCCTATAAGTACATGAGAAAACTACTTTCAAAATAAGTAAATTTAGTTGTCCAGTTAGGCCGCAAATTTCGTCGTTTGCCGTTGGTGATACAAAGGTACAATTTTTCCAAGTATTTTTAATAAACGCAGTAATTATTTTACTATTTAATTTGGTGAAATTTGTTTTTTTTCGTAATTTTGCAGCGGTTTTTTAATCTATGGTATATTTAATGAAAAGAACAAAACTTTGGGTGCTTGCCGTCATCATGTCGTTCGGCTTTGCATCTGTGACAATGACATCATGCTCGAAAAACGATGATGATCAGAGTGTTACGCTTGTTAAGAAAGAGTATTTCCAATCGTGGAACCAGTGTGAGGCACTGACGGCCTTGAAGAAATATGTCGAGGATGTGACGAATCCGAAGTCATCCAACTTTATCAATGTGGAAGACCGTATAGCTACTTTCGATATGGACGGTACGTTCGTGGGCGAACTTTATCCTACTTATTTCGAGTATAACATGCTTGAATACCGTGTGCTCGACGATCCTTCGTATCGTGACATAGCCCCTGATGATGTGCGTGAGGCAGCTCAGAACATTCGCGACTTCGTGCGCAATGGGAAGGCACTGCCCGATCACTTCGACATGATCCATGCCAGAGCGGCTGCCAAGGCTTATGCGGGCATGACGATTGCTCAGTTTGACAGTTATGTGAAGGCGTATGCAAGCAAGCCGGCCAATGGATTTAAGGGAATGACCTACGGTGAGAGTTTCTATAAGCCTATGCTCGAGGTCTTCGAGTATCTGAAGGACAATGGCTTTACCTTCTACGTCGTTTCAGGTTCTGATCGTCATATCTGTCGCGCTCTGACGGAGTCTCTTGGTATCGAGCCCAACAGGGTGATTGGTATGGACGTATGGTATAATACGAGTCACCAAGGCTTAGAGGCTGGCGTGAATTACACGATGGGTAAGGGTGAAGACCTGATTCGCACGGACTCACTGATTATCAAGAATCTGAAGACCAACAAGGTGCGTCAGATTTCGCAGGAGATAGGCAAGGTTCCCGTACTCTCGTTTGGCAACAGCGGCGGTGACTGTGCGATGCATAACTACTGTCTGAGCAACAAGTTGCCTTGCGCTGCCTTCATGCTGATTGCCGACGACGAGGATCGTGATCATGCCAATCGTGAGAAAGCGCTCGCACTGGGAGAGAAATGGCGCCAGGAGGGCTATCACGTCATCTCCATGCGCGATGACTTCAAGACGATTTACGGCGAAAATGTCATCAAGGTGGACTTCACTTTCTGAAATAGCCTCTTAGGACATTAGAAAAAAAACAAGAAAACGGGATGCTCTCACGAGTGTCCCGTTTCCTGTGATCCGGTTGGGGCTCGAACCCAAGACCTACTGCTTAGAAGGCAGTTGCTCTATCCAGCTGAGCTACCAGACCAGAAATTCAGTCTTTTAAGTAAATTCGGCTGCAAAGGTAATTATTTTATTTGATATCTCCAAATTTTAGAGCGAAAAACACCTGATTCAATCTTTAAATCGTATATAAGAACGGTCGTCGAATGAGTTTGAACCCGTCACGAAGGCTTTAGTGGCCTTGAACGAACCAACGTTCAGCGGGTCTGTCTCATGCTGCTGACGGAGGCGCAGTTCGCTGTCTTCGAGCGTGGGCAAGAGGAAGGGATAGCCGTCGGAGGCAAGCACGATTTCATTAGGCTGGAAGCCGAGGGTGATGACGGGCACTTTTGTCTCGGGGATGGGGAAACCGTCGACAACGGCATAGGTGATATTCTGATTATGCATGACCGCGAGCATGCGGGGAATCATGGCCTCGCGGGCAGGGTCGGAGGCTTGCAGCAGGGCTGCGGGCTTCACGCCTGTGGCGAGCAGTTCGACGACGCGCGCAGCCCGCATCTCAGCAAGTTCTTGTTCGTAGGGCTTGGGATTGTCGAAATACTGGCCGTTGATCAGACAATGGCAGTCGCCTACGAGCCATACTTCGCGTCGCAGACGGCTGTAGATCACGACTGAAGCGCATAGACGCTCCTCGGGATGGTCGTAAAGCTGTTGGAGTATCTGTTGGCTCTTGGCGCTGCGCAGGCTGCTGAGCAGGGGAAGGTAGCTCTCGCGGATGACGCGCGTGGCCCCGAGGCAGAACTGGTGGCACGTGGTGTCCTTGGGCATGCGGCGGATATAGCGGCTAATAAGCTGCATGGCGTAGCGGCCATTGCTCATGGACCGGTGATGGCGGCGAAGGGTCTTCGAGGTAGAACCGTCGATGACAGCGATGAAATCATCGGTGATGACGATTCCGTCCTCGCTTGGTTTCAGGGGACTCTTTGCAACCTGGCTTTGTTCGATGACTTTCATTGTGATAAGGCTTAGGCTTCGGACTGCCTGGGGCAGGCTGAACACCGTTATACAGTCTGGAGATGAGATCGGGGCGCCCAATGCGGTGCAGGCTCTGTTCGATGTTGCGACGCTCTTCGGGCTTGTACCAGAAGAAGTATTGACGCTGAGCGAGCTTCTCGCGAGGTGTCTTAGCACTGAAGACCTGTTCGAGGGTATAGGGGTCGTAGCCGGTATACCAGGTCTCGGTGGCATTGGTCATCGGCGTGGGCGTGAAGTCCTGCACCTGTTCGAGGTGGAAGTCGAGCTGCTTGGTGATGATGGCGAGTTCGGCCATATCAGCCTCGTGACAGCCAGGGTGGGAGGAGATGAAGTAGGGGATGATCTGCTGGCGGAGCCCCTCCTCACGGTTGATGCGGTCGAAGATGCGCTTGAACTCGTAGAACTGCTGGAACGAGGGTTTGCGCATGAGTCGGAGCACGTTGTCTGATGTATGTTCTGGGGCTACCTTCAGTCGTCCCGATACGTGACGGGTGATGAGCTCGCGGGTGTACTGTTGGGCAGCCTGGTTGGCAGCCTCGTCCTTGCTGCGGTAGAGCAGGAGGTCGTAGCGTACGCCGCTGCCGATGAAGCTGCGCTTGATGCCTTGTAGGGCATCGACGGCGTGATAGATGTCGAGCAGTCGGGAGTGGTCGGTATTCAGGTTCGGACAGATCTGCGGATGTATGCAGCTGGGCCGTCGGCACTTCTCGCAGGCATTGAGGTTGCGTCCGTGCATGCCGTACATGTTGGCTGATGGTCCGCCAAGGTCGGAGAGATAGCCCTTGAAGTCAGGCATCGCGATGACCTGCCTGACCTCACGGAGGATGCTCTCCTTGGAGCGACAGGCGATGAACTTGCCCTGATGGGCGGAGATGGTGCAGAAGGCACAACCGCCAAAACAACCACGATGGATGTTGACTGAGTGCTTGATCATGTCGTAGGCTGGGATGCGCTTGCCTTTGTATTTCGGGTGAGGCTGGCGCGTGTAGGGTAGATCGAATGAGGCGTCGAGCTCTGCGGTGGTCATCGGCGGGTAAGGGGGATTGACGACGACACAGCGTGCGCCGACTCGCTGTATGATCCTCTGAGCGTGCATCATGTTCGACTGTTCCTCGATGTGTCGGAAGTTCTGGGCTTGTGCTCGCTTGTCGTGCAGGCACTCCTCGTGGCTGTGGAGTACGATGTCGTCTTTGCTGATTGCAATCTCGGCTGCATCGGCCAGATAGACAGTCTGGGGAATTTTCTGAAGTGAAGAGTGATGAGTGAAAAGTGAAGAATCTGTGTTGCCGGATAGGCTGACGAGAGTTGCCAACTGATTAGCCAGTTCGACTATGGGCTTTTCACCCATGCCGTAGATAAGCAGGTCGGCTCCTGCATCGATGAGGATACTGGGACGGAGCCGCTCCTGCCAGTAGTCGTAATGGGTGAGCCGGCGCAGCGAGGCTTCAATACCGCCGAGTACGACGGGTACATCGGGGTATAGCTCCTTGAGGATGCGGGTATAGACGATGGTTGGATACTCAGGACGAAGGTCGTGGCGACCGTCCGGGCTGTAGGCATCCTCGGAACGCAGGCGGCGATTGGCGGTGTACTTGTTGACCATCGAGTCCATGCAGCCAGGAGAGATGCCGAAAAACAGACGGGGGCGCCCCAGCTTCTTGAAGTCGCGGTAGTCTCCGTGCCAGTCGGGCTGTGGCACGATGGCCACACGATAGCCTGCGGCCTCGAGGGTACGCCCGATGACGGCAGCACCGAATGACGGATGGTCGACATAGGCGTCGCCCGAGAACAGGATGACGTCGAGTTCATCCCATCCCCGGAGTTCCAACTCCTTCTTAGTCGTCGGCAGAAAATCCGTCAATCTATACTCCATCACTCTTCACTTTTCACTTAATTAAACGGAGTTCCCTGGAAGGCGCGGGTTGTCATGCCGAGGTTGTCGTTGCCACGATTCTTCCAGTTGATGTAGAGCAGCACCAGTTGTTGGAGTCCGAAAGCCTTCATGTTGGGATGATAGATGACGTCGAGGCAAAGGTCGAGCAGGCTCTTATCCTTGCCGGCGTCGCCCGAGAGGAGTGAACGGATGTTCAACTTGAGCTTTTCGAGTACTTGTTCGTCAACGTAACCGTTGCTGTCGATGAGGTCGCGAAACAGTTGATACTTCTCAATGGTCTGCAGATGTTCTTCTGCGATTTCGATACTGCGAGTACCGGTTGAATTTGTCTGAATTTTCATAATGGGTTTATGTTATTAGTTGTTAATATGATGGTATCAAGAATTTGAGTATACCGCGCATGAGAGCCGAGCGCTTACGCTCAGATTTGATGCACTCGAAGGGGAAGCCGATGGTCATAGCCTTGTAGTCGTTACCATCATAGGCGACACAGGCGCTGTAGTCGTCGGCATAGAGCATGGCTGAGTAGGCGGGCTTCACGGGCTGCAGCACATCAGGATGCGTAGCGGCATAATGCTGCTCGTTGAGCTGGCGGTAGAAACAGAACGTCGTACCCAGTCCAAAGATGGTGTCGCGTGCGAGCGAGTCGGTGTCCGTACCTGTATAGTTACATTTCAACACGTCTTCGAGGAACCTTCGCTCGGAGGGCATCTGCATATCGGCACCGATATAAGAGCCGCTAACGAGCAGAGCTCCACCCTTTGCGGTGAAGAGTTGCAAGTGGCGGCGGAGCATCTCGGGGAAAGACTTGTAGGGGCGCAGGGAATAGCCGTCGTTGCGCTCAAGGCCGAGGATGAGGTCGACCATCGTATACTGCGTTGGCAATACCTCATTGGAAAGGAGTGCCTCAGACGAGCAGCTGGCGATAGAGATACGTTTGGCAGATGCGATGGCCTCAGCATGAGTGCGAATATAATCGAAGTCGTTGCCGGCAATGAACTGTCCCATGAGTGTGTCGTTGGTCCAGCCGAGTCCCTTGCGGCCGTTCTTGCCCATCGCGTCCTTCCGGAAGTTGGTCTGATAGCCCAACCATCCTGCTGTGCGTCCGTAGGTGACACCTGGATCGACCTCGAAGTCGAAGCCTTGTTCGACTGCATTATCACGCACATGAGGCGAGGCCAGACGATGGAAGCCGTTGACGATGAGTACTGACTTCTGGGCTTCAGGGACATCGAAGCAGGAAACCACTTCGCTGGGGAAACTCTCGCCACCCTCGTTGACGGCAGCCACGCGGAAACTGTAGAGCTGACCTGGCTCGACAGAAAGAGTATAACTCGTTGCATCACCTTTTATATAATAGCCATTGTCAAAGCCGCTTTGTCCGATGGCAGTATAAACGATGTAGCCAGTGGGGCGCGCAGTTGGCTCATCGGGGTCGTCGACAGGATGCCAGCTGATACGAGCCTCTCCATCGCCGAGAAGTTCCACACGCAGCCGATTGGGCGTCAGTGGGGTAACGGTATAGTTGGTGTGGTGCATGCGGCTGGTATAACGCAGGAGAGCCTTGTAGACGCTTCGGGCAAAATCGAAGCGGAAATTGGGATCCTGTGCATAGCGCATGTCGGCAAAGTTCTGATGGGAGAGGGTCTCGAGGATGGCGCTGGGGAATGAAGGGCAGCGCGACTCGGAGTAGTTCCGGTCGAAGAGTTCGCGCATCTGCCAGGAACCATAGAGACGGCGCATGTCGCTGGAAACGGAGTTGAGAAGCTCATCAGCCAGATCGCGCGAGACGAGACGCGTGAGTCCTGTACCAAGAATGCTATCGTTTAAAAAGGTGGTGCAGACGGTGAGGGTACCTGTATGAGAACGCCCATCGCGGGTGAAGCCAGCATCGCTATGAACGGCGAGTGAAAGCTCGAGTGGCACATGACGCCCGATGGTATCGGGCATGAAGACTGAACCACCTGCGAGCAGATTAGCCATATAGCTGCGGGCATTGATATCGTCGCCATAATCGTCTTCTCCGTTTTTAGTGGAGTAGACCTCCCAAGGCATGCCTGCCCACTGAGTATAGTAGCGTGATCCCTCCAGACAGCGGGGCAGTCCGCTGACAGAATCGCCTCTCTGGATGTTACCCATACCACCTCCGAAACGTACGGCATCAGCTGTGACGACACCCTTATGATGACGGCTGTCGTTGGTGAGTACCACACAGTTGCGGCTTCCAGTACCTGCATCGAAGTCGAAGGTTCCGAGATAGACCCATGTGGAGCCGCCCATCTGCTGATTGACATGGAACTCGGTGGGTATGCCCTGATGCCAGACAGTGTAATGGGCATCGTCGATGCTTCCCTCGACAGTCTGGTAGCTGACATAGACGGCATAGCGCCCAGCCTCAGGGATAGTAGGCTGCCAGGTGATGACACTATTCTGACGACCCTTTCCGCCTACATGAGCCTGACGGGCTGTTCCTGCACGGAAGGGATTCTCATGGTCGAAATAAGGCCCGCTATGATAGGCGAAGCCCACGGAGTCGGTATTCTGCCAGAGATGTGTGCCGCTGATCTCATGATAGCCCAGAGGGGTGTCGTTGTCGACAATCACCTCATGACGCTGCCAGTCGCGCTCACGTGGTGTGAACACGATGGCGCCGGCGCGCTCGAGCATCGGAATGAGATAAGGTGTCACGATGGTTTGCGTGAAGAGGTCTTCTGTGGTGCCAAAGAGCTCAGGGCGCTGCCAACTCCATTCACCCTTGCTGATGTTGTAGTATCGTCCGTGACTGGCCCAGATGCAAAGGTGACGGTTTTGCAGGCCATTTGTAATCTTATAGGGTAGGGAGGCATTGCTCACCCAAGGCAGTCCCTTGTACTCGACATCACCCCACGAGCGGCTGTAGTCGGGCTCCTGGCGCAGGCGATTGGCAACGAGCTGGCCAATCTCCCATCCACCCGTTGTAATTTTCAGCTTGTACTGTCGACAGGTATCTGGCAGCAGTTCGAGGATGTCGTTATAGATAGTTGTTGTAGTGGCAGGCGTGAAGCTTTGCTCCCCGAAATGGGAATCGGCTGCCACCTCGATGATTTTCAGAGAGTCATCAATGGTCAAACTCTGTAGATGGGCTGCAGAGCGTGTGACCTGTCCGGAAGGTCTGTAAGATGTGAAATAGTTGTTTAGCTTGTCTTTAAGTTCCTTTTGCGGGTCGTTCTGTCGTCGGACTTTTGCCCTTTTGGCGGCAAAGGCGTCGTCGGCAGAGATAATCAGTATCGTGGCAAGACAGATGGTTAAGATGTTTTTCATACTATAGTTCTCCGATGGTGAAGTTTTCGGGCTTTTTGCCTTTGAAGTCCTTGAAGTAAATCTTAATGTCGCGCATATCCGCCTCGAGGTCGCCCGAGGGGATAATGGTCTTAGTACACTGGATGAGCTTGCGCTCGTAATCCAGTCCGTAAAGGAGGATGGGGATACCAGCCTTGAGGGCGATGAAATAGAAGCCCTTCTTCCAGTCTGGGTTTTTGGAGCGCGTGCCTTCGGGAGTGATACAGAGGCGAAAGATATCGGCCTTCTTGGCAGTCTCGGCCATCGCATCAGTCATGCTGGTGTGCTTCTGGCGAAAAACGGGTATGCCGCCCAGACTCCTGAAGATGGGTCCGAGAGGCCAGAAGAACCACTCTTTCTTCATAAGGAAATTACTCTGCACACCATGGGCGCCCACATAGAGTTGTCCGATGAGAAAATCCCAGTTGCTGGTGTGTGGAGCCAAGCAGAAAATACACTTTTGTGGTATTTCTTCTGTTACTTTATCGGTAAACCCTATGTGTTTGTATAATAGCCAGTTACAAAATCTTTTCCACATGATTTATGCGTCGATTTGGTCGATGATTTCCTGAGCCTGTGCCGTGAATTTGTCAATCAGATCTTTATAATACTTCTTCGGGCTCATACCTGGTTCAGGATGGGATACACGCTTGAGATACTCCGTCCCCAGTTTGATGATGGAGTTGAGCAGAGTCTCGGCCTGCTGCATCTGGTCTTCTGTACCGTAAAGTGATACTGCAACTACTTCTGAGAAAATAACCTCACAAGTAGAGGTAATAGTCTTCTTAAGTGTTCTTTTGTTTGCCATATTTTTCTTATTTTGGGTTGATTTTGATACATTCAGTAAGCAAAGATAAGAAAAAAAACTGAGATAGCAACTTTTTCACACACAAAAAATATTAAATATGATGATTTTATGTCGTTTTCTTTCTTAATTCTGACAAAAATCATCTAATTTTGCACGTTGAAAATCGAAATTCATTCATTCTTAAACAAAAATAAACGATTATGGAAAAAAGTGCATTGCAGATGGCGAGAGCTGCTTACCAGCCCAAGCTGCCTAAGGCTCTCCAGGGTGCAGTAAAAGTGAAAGAAGGTCAGCCTACACAGAGTGTAGGTGACCAGGAAGAAATCAAGAAGTTGTTCCCCAACACCTACGGTATGCCTATCGTAGAGTTTGAGCCCGCTACTGAGGCTAACAATACGAAGATGAACGTTGGTATCATCCTTTCAGGTGGTCAGGCTCCTGGTGGACACAATGTGATTACTGGTCTCTTCGATCAGATCAAGAAGCTGAACCCTGAAAATCGTCTCTATGGTTTCATTCTGGGTCCTGGCGGTCTGGTAGACCACAACTATATGGAGCTCACTAAGGAAATCATTGATGAGTATCGTAATACCGGTGGCTTCGATATGATTGGTTCTGGACGTACAAAGTTGGAGAAGGTTGACCAGTTTGAAAAGGGCCTGGAGATTATCCGTGAGCTCGACATCAAGGCTATCGTGATTATCGGTGGTGATGACTCAAATACAAACGCCTGTGTGCTGGCTGAGTACTATGCTGCCAAGAAGTACGGTGTACAGGTCATCGGTTGTCCGAAGACCATCGACGGTGACCTGAAGAACTCACAGATTGAGACCTCTTTTGGTTTCGACACAGCTTGTAAGACCTACTCAGAGCTCATTGGTAACATCGAGCGTGACTGTAACTCAGCACGTAAGTACTGGCACTTTATCAAGGTGATGGGTCGCTCAGCTTCTCATATTGCTTTGGAGTGTGCTCTGCAGACACAGCCTAACATCTGTCTGATTTCTGAGGAGATCGAGCAGAAGGGTATGAGCCTCGACGATATCGTAGAGTATATTGCTAACGCTGTAGCTGCTCGTGCTGCTGACGGTAACAACTTTGGTACCGTTATCATCCCTGAGGGTGTCATCGAGTTTATTCCTGCCATCAAGAAGCTGATTGCTCAGCTGAACGACGTGCTGGCTCTGCCTGAGGTAAAGGATATGGGTCGTACGGAGACCATCGACTTTGCAAAGGCTCACCTGACAGACGAGAACCTCTCTGTATTCAACAGCCTGCCTACTGGCGTAGCCCGTCAGCTGGCTCTTGACCGCGATCCTCATGGCAATGTACAGGTATCACTCATCGAAACCGAAAAGCTGCTCTCTACAATGGTAGCCCAGAAGCTCGAGAAGATGAAGAAGGAAGGCAAGTACACAGGTAAGTTCGGAACTCAGCACCACTTCTTCGGTTATGAGGGCCGTTGCGCTGCTCCTTCAAACTTCGACGCAGACTACTGCTATGCTCTTGGAACATCAGCTGCCCAGCTGATTGCCAACGGCAAGACAGGCTACATGGCTATCGTAAAGAATACGACTGCTCCTGCTGACCAGTGGATCGCCGGTGGTGTGCCCATCACGATGATGATGAACATGGAGCGTCGCGCTGGTGAAATGAAGCCCGTCATCCGTAAGGCTCTCGTAGAACTCGACGGTGCTCCTTTCAAGGAGTTTGCTGCTCATCGCGACGAGTGGGCTCGTAAGACTGCTTACGTATATCCTGGTCCTATCCAGTACTGGGGGCCCACAGAGGTCTGCGACCAGCCTACGAAGACTCTTGCTCTCGAGCAAGCTAAGTAAATAAAATATTTCGGGCACGGATTCCACGGCTCTCTCTGAGAGACACGGTTAAAACAGAAACCGTGTAAATCCGTGAAATCCGTGCTTATCATTTTATATGGCCCAGAAAAGAGTCGTTCGCCGGAAAGGTATCGGAACCAGTCATACTTACCATGGTCCAGGTGGCCGTCGTAAGCCTAACATCATTATTCGCTTCCTTCAGAAAGTTCCTGCTTGGGGATGGTGGATAGGTGGCATTGCCATCGTGGCAATTTACATCTGGTTCTTCTATTATGTCTTTGTCAGTCCTTTCGGATTCCGCTTTAGGGCACTCTATGGGGATGTCAGCTATCCTGAAGGCTACGAGATACACGGTATCGACATTTCGCACCATCAGGGACGCATCGACTGGGACGAGCTGAAGGATAACGGCATGATCAACGAGAGTCCTATCAGGTTCGTCATGATCAAGGCTACAGAAGGTTCGACACAGACTGACGAGAACTTTCACGATAACTTCTATCAGGCACGTGAGCATGGATTTACGCGAGGTGCCTATCATTTTTACAGTGTACACACACCAGCTTATCAGCAGGCTGCGCACTTCATGAAGACAGTGAAGTTGGAGAACGGTGACCTGCCCCCTGTGCTCGATGTGGAACACAAACCTAAGAATCAGACCGACGAGCAGTTCAAGAGTTCGGTATACTTGTGGCTCGATATGGTGGAGAAGCATTACAAGGTAAAGCCTATCATCTACACCTACTTCAAGTTCAAGATGCGCTATCTGAACGACTCCATCTTTAACGAGTATCCCTACTGGATAGCCCACTACTATGTGGACTCGCTCGAATACAAGGGTCCTTGGAAATTCTGGCAGCACACCGATGTTGGTCGTCTGCCAGGCATCAAGGGAAATGTAGACTTCAATATCTACAATGGCTCCTACTACGACTTGCGGCAGATGACATTAGGATCGCAGGAGACCATAGGTGAGAAAGCATACAGCGAATAAGTCGCTTATATATATAATAAGGTGAAACTAGATGAAAAGATTCAGGATAATAATTACGATAGGATGTCTGCTCATGATCATAACCTGCGCTGCTCAGCGTAGGCAGATCGGTGATGCACGAACCATCCTTCAGAGTGGCAAAGACTTCGACAAGGCAGAAACAATGATGACCAACCTGTTGAAAGACTCTGCCAATCTGGAGAACCTTCGCATCTATGATGTCTGGTTGCAGGCTGTTGAGAAGCAGTATGGCCAGCTGAACGAGCAGATGTACAAGAAGCAGGAGGTGGATACCGTGAAACTCTTTACCCTGACCAAGAGATTGTTCACCATTGCGGAACGGCTCGACTCACTCGATATGATGCCCGATAAGAAAGGTAAGGTGAATCTGCAGTATCGGAAGGGGAACTCGGAAAAGATGATGACCTATCGCCCGAACCTCTTCTTCGGTGGCGCTTATTACGTCAGGAAATCTGAGTTCATGAAAGCCTTCGACCTGTTTGAGACCTACATAGACTGTGCCCAGCAGCCACTCTTCGAAGCACAAGACCTGATGAATACAGACGCTAGGATGGGAGAGGCCGCCTATTGGGCTTCATACTCAGGCTACAGGATGAATGATCCGGTGATGACACTCCGTTATCTGGAACTGGCAAGACGCGATACGGCCAAGCTGGAATCGACCCTGCAGTTTGCTGCCGAATCTTGGCGTATGCTGAAAGACGACTCGCAATATCAGGCGATATTGTGGGAAGGATTCCAACTGAATCCTCGTTCTACATACTTTTTCCCCAGACTTATGGACAGCTATACGTCACGAGGTAACTATGAACAAGGATTGGTAGTAGCCAATGAAGCTCTGAAGACAGACAGTCTTAACCAACTGTTCCTCTTCGCAAAATCCACGATGCTGCTGAATCTGGGGCGCTATGCGGAGTGCCTTGCCTGCAGTGAAAAACTGATAGACATGAACTGCGAGATGGCTGATGCCTACTATAATGCAGGTACGGCTTGTCTGAACATCGCCCTCAGGATGGATTCGCGCAAATACAAGAAGCAGATCAAGAAGATGTATCAGCAGGCGATGCCGTATATGGAGAAATATCGCATGTTGGCACCTGATGAGAAGGATCGCTGGGCACCTGCACTTTATCGTATCTATTTCAATCTAAATATGGGAAAACAGTTTGATGAGATAGATAAAATCTTAAAGAAATAAAAAAGTTAAGGCAGTTTGATACGTATTTGCCATTTTCTTTTTAACTTTGTGGATTAGAATATATTTTTCACAATCTAAAACAAATAAAAAAGAAATTATGGCAGACAATGCTCAACTGATTGCTCAGTGCGAGGCACGGGCTAAAGAATGGCTCTCTCCAGCCTTTGATGAGGAGACACGTAAGGAAGTACAGGCAATGTTAGACGCAGAAGACAAGACTGCGCTCATCGATGCCTTCTATCAGAATTTGGAGTTTGGTACTGGTGGTCTGCGTGGTATTATGGGCGCTGGTACTAACCGTATGAACAAGTACATTGTGGGTATGGCTACTCAAGGTTTTGCCAACTATATCTTGAAGGCTTTCCCAGGCAAGCAGAGCAGTGTAGTAGTAGGTCACGACTGTCGTAACAACGGACGTATGTTCGCTGAAACTGTAGCCGACATCTTCTCAGCTAATGGCATCAAGGTTTATCTGTTCGAGAGCCTTCGTCCAACTCCTGAGATATCGTTTGCTATCCGTCAGCTGGGCTGTCAGGCTGGTGTCAACGTAACAGCATCTCACAACCCTCGTGAGTATAATGGCTACAAGGCTTATTGGGATGATGGAGCTCAGGTACTTGCTCCACATGATCAGGGTATCATCGATGAGGTGAACAAGGTGAAGATTGAGGATGTAAAGTTTGAAGGCAACAAAGAGCTCATCGACATCATCGGTGGTGAGATGGACTGGGACTATCTGCAGGCAGTGAAAGAGGCAATGGTAGATCAGGACGTTATCCTGCGCCAGAAAGACCTGAACATTGTTTATTCTCCGATGCATGGAACTGGTCGCGTGATTATCCCAGAGGCTTTGCGTTCATGGGGATTCCAGAATATCCATGTGGTACCTGAGCAGATGGTGATCGATGGTGACTTCCCAACGGTAGTTAGCCCTAACCCTGAGAATGCAGAGGCAATGACACTGGGCATGAAGCTCGGAACACGTCTGAATGCTGACCTCGTGATTGCTTCCGACCCCGATGCCGACCGTCTGGCTATCGTTTGTCGCAATGCAAAAGGCGAGTGGGAAATCCTGAATGGCAACCAGACCTGTATGATGTTCTGCTGGTACATCATCGCTAACAAGAAGAAGCTTGGTCAATTGAAGGGCAACGAGTTCTTGGTAAAGACCATCGTGACTACAGAGGAGATTGCTGAGATTGCCAAGAAGAATGGTGTAGAACTGCGTGACTGCTATACTGGCTTCAAATGGATTGCCAACGAGATCCGTATCTCTGAGGGTAAACAGAAGTATATTGGCGGTGGTGAGGAAAGTTTCGGATTCCTGCCATTCGACAAGGTTCGTGATAAGGACTCCCCAGCATCTATCTGCTTGATCTGTGAGATCGCTGCATGGGCACGTGATAATGGTATGACCCTCTACGACCTGCTCATGAATATCTATAAGGAGTATGGCTTCTCGAAGGAGGCTACCATCAATGTGGTGAAGCCTGGTAAGACTGGTGCTGACGAGATTAAGCAGATGATGGTTGATTTCCGTACTAATCCTCCGAAGGAGCTGGGTGGCTCGAAGATTTGTCTATGGAAGGACTATCAGACGTTGGAGGCAACCAAGGCAGATGGCTCAAAGTCGAAGCTGAACATGCCTACCACAAGTAACGTGTTGCAGTGGTTCTGCGAGGACGGTACGAAGGTGTCTGTCCGTCCTTCTGGTACAGAGCCTAAGATCAAGTTCTACACTGAGGTGAAAGATCCAACCTTCAAGGATGCTGCCGACTATGAGCGCTGCATCAAGGCTGCTGAGGAGAAGATTGAGGGTATCAAGAAGAGCCTGAATCTCTAAGCCTGCGAACTCTTATAAATGAAGATACCCCGCCAACAGCGGGGTATCTCTTTTTAAGTGCCCTCCCGAAGGAGGGCTATAATCATTAGTTAGTAGAAAATCGATGAGAGAATGTAAGCCACGATGGTAGAGACAAATACTGAGATGAGTCCTGGCATCATGAACGAGTGATTCAGCAGGTATTTACCAATGACGGTCGTTCCAGATCGGTCGAAGTTCACGGTAGCGATATCCGAAGGATAGTTGGGGATAAAGAAGTAACCGTAAACTGAAGGCAGAACACCCAGCAACACCGGTCCTGAGATGCCCAGCGAGTAGGCGAGGGGCAGCATGGCTACAACGACAGCACCCTGTGAGTTGATGAGCACTGACACGAGGAAGAACACGAATGCGATAGACCACGGATAAGCCTTTACCAAATCAGCAAGCATCAGCTTCATCTCAGGCAGATAGTTGGAGAAGTAAGTATCAGCCAACCATGCGATACCGTAAATGGCTACAACGGCAACCATACCAGACTGCCATACTGGACCAGCAACGGCCTTCTTGGGAGCTGCCTTACAGAATATAATCATCAGGGCTGCAGCGGAGATCATCACAATCTGGATAACGAGGTTCATTGCCAGCGGCTTCTGGAACCATTCGGTCATGCCAGGAATATGTATCTTTGCCTTGACGAGCATGTCAGACGTGAGGGTAAGATTCTCATTGACCACCAAGGGGTCAGTGCCCTTGATGCCGCGCAGCGTGTCGTAGGCTGGGAGGGCATTCTGGAAGATGGCGAAGAAGACAATGACACAGAGGGCACCTAAGAAGATGAACACGGCATTCTTAGCTGACTGCGGAATCTCCTTGTCGAGCGTGGTTGCACCACTGCCGTAAATATATTCGCGCTGAACGGGATCTTTCAGCTTAGCTATGAACTGCGGGTCTTTGTCAAGGTCGAGACCACGGTGGTAGCTGGCAGCGGCGGCGGCCATCAGGCCACATACACAGGCAGGGATACTGACCATCAAAACGCCTGGGATGGTGATGTCGAAGCCATTGGCATTGGAGATAGACACGAAGGCCACGACTGCAGCGGCAATCGGCGAACAGGTGATACCCACCTGGGAAGCCACGGATGCCACACCGCAAGGGCGCTCAGGACGGATGCCCTTCTTCAGAGCGATGTCGCAGATGATGGGCATCAGGGTGTAGACCACGTGACCCGTTCCGACGAGGACTGTCAGGAAAAAAGTGGTCAGCGGAGCCAGAAAAGTGATGCGGTCCGGATGCTTGCGAAGCAGTTTCTCTGCCATCTGAATCAGCCAGTCCATACCGCCGGAGGCCTGCATGATGCCTGCACAGGTGACGGCGGCAATGATGATGTAGATCACATCTGTAGGAGGCGTGCCCGGCTTAAGTCCAAATCCAAACACGAGTATGGCCAGGCCAATACCAGAAATAGCTCCCAAGGCGAGACTGCCATATCGCGAGCCCACCCATAATGCTCCGAGTACGATACAGAGCTGAAGAATCATTGTAAAAGAAATCATTTTGACGTAATATTTAATATAAGTTTTTAAGTTCTGCCTGCAAAAGTAACAAAATTATCCGAACAAACCTACTTTTTTCCGAAAAATCTTAAAAATATTTATTTATTTTGCTGTATCGAATATTTTGTGTACCTTTGCGCCCTAAATGATAATTGTTTAAAAGTACATCAATTAAAGATTAAGAAATGGCTAAGAAATTTGCCGAGCACAACGGTCTGAATCTGACTCAGGTGAACAACGACATCCTTGAGATGTGGAGAGATAAAAACGTGTTCTGGCGCTCTGTCGAAGAGCGTGAGGGCTGTCCACAGTTTGTATTTTTCGAGGGCCCTCCCTCTGCCAACGGCCATCCGGGAATTCACCATGTATTGGCGCGTACCATCAAGGATACCTTCAATCGCTATAAGACGATGAAGGGCTATCAGGTCAAGCGTAAGGCTGGATGGGATACCCACGGACTGCCCGTAGAGTTGGGAGTCGAGAAGGAACTTGGTATCACCAAGGCGGATATCGACAATAAGAACTCTGAGAAATACATCTCAACGGAGGATTACAACAAAAAGTGTCGCGAGAATGTGATGATGTTTACGCAGGAATGGCGCGAACTCACGGAGAAGATGGGGTACTTCGTTGACCTCGACAATCCTTATATCACTTACGACAACAAGTATATCGAGACGCTGTGGTGGCTGCTTCAGCAGTTCTACAAGAAGGGACTGCTCTATAAGGGCTACACCATTCAGCCATATTCGCCTGCAGCAGGAACAGGTCTGAGTTCGCATGAGCTGAACCAGCCCGGCTGTTATCGCGATGTGAAGGATACCACTGTTACAGCTCTGTTCAAGGCACTGAATCCTAAGGAAGAGTGGACGAAGTGGGGTACTCCTTATTTCGTAGCTTGGACAACCACACCTTGGACATTGCCTTCAAACACAGCCCTCTGTGTCGGACCAAAGATCGACTATGTGGCTGTTGAGACTTACAATGCATATAACGGCGAGAAAATCACCATCATCTTGGCGGAGAGTCGTCTGAATGCCTATCTGGCTCCAGAGGGAAATATCACCGATGGTGGTGAGATGCCTGAATATAACAAGGGTGAGAAATTCGTACCTTATCGCATTGTAGGTCGCTATACGGGTGAAGAGCTCGTTGGTATGAAGTATCAGCAGCTGATGCCTTGGGTAAAGCCGTCGGCTAAACTCGATCAGAATGCAGCCGACTACGTGAAGGCATATGCTGCTGCTCACCCTGAGAAGGTGTTTAGTGGCGAGAATGGCAAGGATCAGTTCGTCGAGATGGAGAGCGAGGCTTTCCGTGTGATTCCTGGTGATTATGTCACTACTGAGGATGGTGCAGGTATCGTGCATATCGCTCCTACCTTTGGTGCCGACGATGCCAAGGTGGCTAAGGATGCACATATCCCAAGCCTGTTCCTTATAAATAAGAAAGGTGAGACACGTCCGATGGTCGACCTTCAGGGTAAGTACTATGTGATGGACGAGCTCGATAATAACTTCATCAAGAAGTGTGTGGATAGGGCTGGATATGGTCACCACGCTGGCGACTATGTAAAGAATGCCTATGCACCTGAATTCAATAAGGATGGTAAGTACGACGAGCAGGCTGCTGCAAAGGCAGAGGATCTGAATATCGTGATCTGTATGGAGATGAAGCAGGAGGGTACGGCACTGAAAATTGAGAAGCACGTACACAACTATCCTCACTGCTGGCGTACAGATAAGCCCGTGCTTTACTATCCGCTCGACTCATGGTTCATTCGCTCTACAGCTAAGAAGGACCGTATGTTCGAACTCAACAAGACCATCAACTGGCAGCCTGAGTCAACAGGTACTGGCCGTTTCGGAAACTGGCTTGAGAACCTGAACGACTGGAACCTCTCTCGTTCACGTTTCTGGGGAACACCACTTCCTATTTGGCGCGACGAGGATGGCAAGGAAATTTGCATTGGCTCTGTTGAGGAACTCTACAGCGAGATCGAAAAGGCTGTCAAGGCTGGATTTATGGCCTCGAACCCCTTGAAAGATAATGGCTTCGTGCCTGGCGACATGTCGAAGGAGAACTATGATAAGATTGATCTTCATCGTCCATACGTCGACAATATCATACTCGTCTCAGAGAGGGGCAAGCCCATGAAGCGTGAGACTGACTTGATCGATGTCTGGTTCGATTCTGGTTCTATGCCTTATGCTCAGGTTCACTATCCGTTTGAGAATAAGGATCTGATTGACAAGGGCATTGCTTTCCCATGCGACTTCATCAACGAGGGAGTGGATCAGACTCGTGGGTGGTTCTTCACCTTGCATGCCATAGCTACGATGATCTTCGACTCAGTAGCCTTCAAGAATGTGATTTCTTCAGGACTGGTGCTTGATGCGAAGGGCAACAAGATGTCAAAGCACGTGGGCAACGTGGTCAATCCGTTCGATATGATCGAGAAGTATGGTTCAGATGCCGTTCGTTTGTATATGATGACCAATTCAGAGCCATGGGATAACTTGAAGTTCGACCCAGAGGGCGTTGACGAAGTGCGTCGTAAGTTCTTTGGCACCTTATATAATACGTATAGCTTCTTTGCGCTGTATGCCAATGTAGATGGTTTCGACCCTGCTGCAGCGCAAGTGGCATTCGACAAGCGTCCAGAGATCGACCGTTGGATTCTCTCTTGCTTGAATACGCTCATCAAGGGTGTAGAGGCAGAGCTCGATGGCTACGATCCCACACGTGCAGGTCGCCTTATTGATGCTTTCGTGAACGATGACCTCTCTAACTGGTACGTTCGCCTGAACCGCAAACGTTTCTGGGGTAAGGAGATGAGCGAGGACAAGCTCTCAGCTTATCAGACGCTCTATACCTGTCTGATGACTGTTGCCAAGCTGTTGGCACCGTTTGCACCATTCTATGCCGACCAACTGTATAAGGATCTGGGTGGCCAGCTCGATTCTGTTCATCTCGATAAGTTCCCTGTAGCTGATGAAGCTCAGATTGACAAGGATCTTGAAGCACGCATGCAGATGGCACAGAAGATCACTTCAATGGTGCTCGCCCTGCGTCGCAAGGTGAACATCAAGGTTCGTCAGCCACTGCAGGCTATCATGATTCCTGCTGTCGATGCCGATCAGAAGAAGCACATCGAGGCTGTCAAAGACCTGATTATGAACGAGGTGAACGTGAAGGAACTTCGTTTCGTTGAGGGAGCTGGTGTACTTGTCAAGAAGGTGAAGTGTAACTTCCGTACGATGGGTAAGAAGTTCGGCAAGCTCATGAAGAGTGTGGCTGCTGCCATGGACGCCCTGAGTCAGGAGCAGATTGCAGATCTCGAGAAGCAGGGCTTCATCGCCCTCAATGTCGAAGGTCAAGACATCACCGTCGAGGCAGCTGATGTCGATATCATCAGCGAGGATATTCCAGGCTGGCTGGTAGCCAACGAGGGTAACCTTACTGTTGCACTCGAGGTAGAGCTTACCGATGAGCTGAAGAACGAGGGTATGGCTCGTGAGCTGATCAATCGTATTCAGAATATCCGTAAGGAGAGTGGTCTTGAGATTACCGATCGTATCAATGTGACCATAGCTCCTAACGACGATGTTCAGAAGGCTGTCGACAGTTTTGCTGACTATATCAAGACACAGGTTCTTGCAGACAATATCTCGCTGCAACCTAATGATGGTCAGGAGATTGAGTTCGATGACTTCAAGCTCAACATTAAAGTGACAAAACAATAACAATCAATAATATCAATAACAATAAACTGAATTATGGCAGAGAAGACACGTTACACTGACGAAGAGCTCGAGGAGTTCCGTCAGATTATTAATGAGAAATTGGCCCTTGCTAAGCGCGACTATGATCAGATGATGGGCGTATTAACCAATCAAGACTCTAATGATGTTGATGACACATCACCTACCTATAAGGCGTTAGAGGAGGGTAGTGCTACCCAGACAAAAGAAGAACTGATCTCTATGGCAGCTCGTCAGCAGAAGTTCATTCAGGGACTGAAGGCTGCTTTGGTTAGAATCGAGAATAAGACATACGGCATCGATCGACTGACGGGTAAGCTGATACCTAAGGAACGTCTGCGTGCTGTTCCACACGCTACGCTGAGTGTGGAGTCAAAGATGAACCAGAAGAAGTGACATCTCAAAGCCCTTTTTTGACTAAGGGCAGACTGGCGACACTGATAGTAGTCGCCATTCTGCTTATAGACCAGGCCATCAAGATCTGGGTAAAGACTTCCATGTGTCTTCACGAGAGTATCCAGATCACCGACTGGTTCTATATCACCTTCATTGAGAATATGGGTATGGCCTTTGGCATGCAGTTAGGCAGCAAGATTCTACTGTCGCTTTTCCGTGTCGTGGCCATAGCGGCTCTGACTTATTACGTCTGGCTTGAGGTGAAGCGTAAGTCTCCTACAGGTTACATCGTCTGTCTGGCGATGATACTTGCAGGGGCTACTGGCAATCTCATCGATTGTCTGTTCTATGGCCTGATCTTCAATGAGTCTTCGCCCTATTACGTCTCTTACTTCGTCCCCTTTGGCACAGGCTATGCACCCTTGTTGATGGGTAAGGTGGTCGATATGTTCTACTTCCCGCTGATTGAGACGGAATGGCCTTTATGGATGCCCTTTGTGGGTGGCGAGCACTTTGTGTTTTTCAGTCCTGTCTTCAATTTCGCTGATGCCAGCATTAGTGTCAGCGTCGTCTGGATGATTTTGTTCTATCGCGAGCAGATCAGTATCTCATTTGGCGAAGACCCCTCAAAAGTGGAAAAGTCGGAATCATGATACGAGGTTGCAGATATCTGGTGTTGGCATTTGTGGGCTTACAGCTTTTTCAGGCATGTAAGCCAACAGATCCGCCTCAGTATATCCAACCCGACGAGATGGAGGATATCCTCTATGACTATCATGTGGCGCAGGGTATAGCTATGGGCGTTGAGAACAACTCCTACAACAGCCACCTCTATTATGAGGCCGTACTGAAGAAGCATCATGTCACCAGCGAGCAGTTCGACTCGTCGCTCCATTATTATTATTACCGTTCCGATCGTTTCATCGATATCTATAAGCGTGTTCAGGAGCGTCTTAGCGACGAGGCACTTTTGCTGGGAGCCTCAGTGAGCGAGGTAGAGCATTATATGACACAGTCGACAAGTGGCGACACGACAGACATCTGGGAGGGCAGCAGGCGACAGATGCTTGTTCCCTTCCGTCCGTATAATTATCTGCAGTTCCGTGTGAAGGGTGACACTGCCTTCCATGCAGGCGACAGCTTCCTCATGACGTTTGCCAATACGTTCCTGACGCAAGGAAGTCCTCGTGGTGCTGATGCTTATCTGTCTATCACGTATATGAACGATAGTGTCATCACGCGTAATCAGCCAGTCTCTGGCTTTGGCGTTACGACGATGAGGATTCCCAGCTGTCCAGAACGTGTGAAGGAGATATGTGGCTATATCGCGTTGAATCAGCATCTGGACAACAACCAGTCGAATGATATCTGTCTGTTGTCTGTCGACCGTATTCAGCTGGTGCGTTTCCACCATCATCAGGAGGAGAAATCGAAGGCTGACAGTGTGAAGTCCGATACCCTGCGTACAGCCAGTCCTCAGGCTGCTGATAGCGTGCAGATAGACAAGACGCCTCTGGGCAAGCCACGTAGAATAACTAAATTTTAACCAACAAACATGATGATTATGAATCTGAAATTTCGTTTAGCACTGATGAATTTCCTTGAGTTTGCCGTATGGGGAGCTTACCTTACCTGTATGGGCAACTACTTGGGACGTGCAGGACTTGGCGACAAGATTTCCTGGTTCTATGCTATCCAGGGCATTGTGAGTATTTTCATGCCAACACTGATGGGTATTGTCGCTGACCGTTTCATCCAACCTCAGCGCTTGTTGGGGCTGTGCCATCTGCTGGCAGGCGGATTCATGCTTGGCTGCTGGTGGCTTGGCGTGGAAGCAGGTCTTGGCCACGAGCTTCCCGACAAATGGATGTTCATCGCTTTCTATACGCTGAGCGTGGCTTTCTACATGCCTACTATCGCATTGGCAAACACGACGGCCTTCACCATTATGAAGAAGAATAATATGGATACGGTGAAGGAGTTTCCTCCCATCCGTGTGCTGGGTACTGTCGGCTTCATCATAACCATGTGGTTTGTCAACTGCTCTGTCTGGAGTTCTGGCGAAGCTTCACAAGATGGAATCGCCTTCACCCTGACGTTTGCTGAGAATCCGTATAAGTTCCAGTACACCTATATGCAGTTTTTTGTCTCAGGTCTGCTGAGCATCGTGCTGTTCCTCTACACGTTTACGCTGCCTTCGTGCGAGCTCACGAAGAAGCAGGGCAAAGTGTCGTTGGTGGAGAGCTTTGGCTTGAATGCCTTCAAACTCTTCAAGACCAGAAAGATGGCGCTGTTCTTCGTCTTCTCAGCTCTTCTGGGTATGTGCTTGCAGGTGACTAACGGCTATGCAGTACCGTTTATCACTAGCTTTAAGGGCAGTACCGATCCTGCTGTCTACAATTCGTTTGCAGCCAACAATGCGACGCTGCTGTCGAGTATCTCTCAGATCAGCGAGGCCCTGTGTATCCTGCTGATACCTTTCTTCCTCAAGCGATACGGTATCAAGGTGGTGATGCTCATGTCCATGTTTGCGTGGGTGTTCCGTTTCGGATTCTTCGGCATTGGCAATCCAGCTATGCCAGGTGTGATCATGTTCATCCTCTCTTGCATCGTCTATGGTGTCGCTTTCGACTTCTTCAATGTCTCAGGTGGTATCTTTGTCGATCAGGAGTGTGAGCCATCGATCAAGGCCTCAGCCCAAGGTCTGTTCATGATGATGACAAACGGTATCGGTGCCACTGTCGGTACCCTTGCTGCAGGCGAGATTGTCAATCATTATTGTTCCTGGGAGAACGACTATCTGCAGGGAGATTGGACTACGTGCTGGTTCATCTTCGCAGCATTTGCCCTTGTGGTAGGTGTATCCTTTGCACTGGTGTTCCATCCTGAAAAGAAATGATTTGTAGTTAGAAAAATGAAAGAAGTAAGATACTTTTTCGTCCCCGATGCAGCCAATCAGTCAGAGTTGCCTCTTGACGAGGCGATGCATGCGCTTCGTGTGCTACGCCTGAAAGCTGGCGACGAGATGTTCCTGATGGACGGCATGGGCTGTTACTATCGTGCTCAGGTCACGATCGCAGCTACTCAGCACTGTCATTATGAGATTCTGGAGCAACTGCCTCAGGAGCGTCCGTGGGAAGGTCGAGTACATCTGGCCATCGCTCCTACGAAGATGATTGACCGTATTGAGTGGCTGGTAGAGAAGGCTACAGAGATCGGGGTCGATGAGATATCCTTTATTAATACGAAGTTCTCTGAGCGTAAGCTTGTTAAGATACCTCGTCTTGATAAGATTGTCGTCTCGGCAGTCAAGCAGAGCCGTAAGGCCTGGAAACCCCAGCTCCACGAGATTGTATCGCTGAAGGATTTCATCTGTGAGCACCAGGAAGGGCGCAGATACATTGCCCATTGCTACGACGAGATTCCCAGAACATATCTTTTTGATGAGCTGCGCGAGCCCTCGGATAGTATGGACGCTACGGTCTTGATAGGTCCTGAGGGCGACTTCTCCATCGATGAGGTGAATGAGGCTATTGAGCAGGGCTTTAAGTCTGTACATCTGGGCACGAGCCGCTTGCGTACAGAGACTGCCGGTCTGAGTGACATCATGATGATGCAGCTGGCAAAGTGAGGAGTGTGGAGTGAGAAGTGAAAAAATTAAAATATAGAGATTATGACCGACGAGAAAATCATGTCGACCATCAAACCTGATGGTGAGTATTGGCAGCCGGAGTTAGAGACGATGCCAAGAGAGCAGCTTGAGCAGCTGCAGGTTAAGAAACTGAAGGAGAGCATCAACATCGCCTTGAAGTCTCCTTTCTACAAGAAGCGTCTGGGTGATCATGGCATCACAGCCGATTCCATCAACTCGCTCGACGATCTTCGTAAGATTCCGTTTACTACGAAGCAAGACCTTCGTGACAACTATCCATTTGGTCTCGTAGGCGGAAATCTCGATGATGCTGTGCGCATCCATTCTACCAGTGGTACTACAGGCAATCCTTGTGTCGTTATCTATTCTGAGCACGACATCTGCTCGTGGGCCAATATGATTGCCCGTAACCTCTATATGGTGGGCTGCCGTAAGAGCGACGTGTTCCAGAACTCCAGCGGCTATGGTATGTTCACTGGCGGTCTGGGCTTCCAGTATGGTGCAGAGTGGCTTGGCGCTATGACCGTTCCTGCTGCCGCAGGCAATTCCAAGCGACAGATTAAGTTCATCAAGGACTTTGGCACCACTTGTCTTCACGCCATTCCTTCTTATGCCATTCGCCTGGCTGAGGTGTTCCGTGAGGAAGGTGTCGATCCTGCATCAACGAAGCTCCGTACGCTCTGCATCGGCGCAGAGCCCCATACCGAAGAGCAGCGTCGCCGCATCGAGCGCATGCTGGGCGTCAAGGCCTATAACTCGTTTGGTATGACCGAGATGAACGGTCCTGGTGTAGCCTTCGAGTGCAAGTATCAGGAGGGCATGCACCTTTGGGAGGACAACTATATCGTAGAGATTGTCGATCCCGACACACTCGAGCCTGTACCCGATGGTGAGATGGGCGAGATGGTGCTTACCACGCTCGATCGAAATATGATGCCGATCCTGCGCTATCGCACGCGTGACCTCACCCGTATCATTGCCGAACCATGTAAGTGTGGACGTACCCACCGTCGTATCGACCGCATCAAGGGTCGTACCGATGACATGTTCATCATCAAGGGCGTCAACGTATTCCCGATGCAGGGTGAGAAGATCCTCGTGCAGTATCCAGGACTTGGCAGCAACTACCTGATCACCCTCGAGACCATCGACGACAATGACGTGATGACCGTCGAGGTAGAATTGGATGGCCTCAACACAGATATCTATCCTGAGATTCAGAAGATGGCGAAGGACATCCAGCGCGCCCTGAAGGATGAGATTCTGCTCACGCCTCAGGTTAAGCTTGTGCAGAAAGGTTCTCTGCCTCAGAGCGAGGGCAAGGCTGTACGTGTGAAGGATCTTAGACCCAGTCGCAAAGGATGAGACGAGTCATAATGGCAGCATTGCTTGCCTTGACGGCCAGTCAGATGTCGGGCCAGCGCTTGGAGATACGTGATGTCTTCAGGCAGATGCCCGATTCGCTGATGCCATACCTGTCGCAGAACAACCGGCTGGATTTCATCGACTTCCTCGACGCCAATATGAAGGCCGAGGTGAAGAATCGTTTTGGAGGTACAAGCGAGATGCTGGGACTCTCCAGTGATAGCCTCTCCATCCGCCTGAGCAGTTCGCTGCGCGCAGAACTTTTTCTGATGCCGCTCTCTGTTCCAGTCGACTCAGTGAGCGACGTGGTGGTAATGGTAGAGACCTTTCTCGCTGATTCCGTCCATGGGCAAAGTCGTGTCAGCTATTTCACAACCGACTGGAAAAGACTGCCTGTCCCCCCTCCTTTGAGCGACGTTCAACAGAAGCGAATTCAGGCATGTATTTTGCAAACGATTCTTAAAAAGGACGAAGAAATCGTGAACAAATATTAAATATGGTCACATTTAGCAACAAAATTGAACTTATATTAAGAAAACTTTCTATATTTGCATTGTGTTTTTCATGGTATTAGATTATTAAGGTTAATTAAAAGAATCTTATTTTTCGCGAGAAAAGTAATATTCGCTCTCCATCCACAATATAAAATTTTTGTATTGTGAATGGTTCAAAAAAAGGGAGCCTGAGAAGGTTCCCTTTTTCTGTGTGTAATGTTTCACCGAAGAGGCACTTTACTCTGGGGCCAGGCCCCAGCACTTAGTTTTAGGGCCTGACCCCAGCGAGCAGGCCCCAGTGTGCACCACACGTCAGAAGACACTGAAGGCAGCATCCACGATGGGGTGCTGCCTGTTCTACTTTTGATTCTTAACATTATGAAAATTCAATAATTGCGCTCACCTCTTCGCCTATCGACAGCGAGACGATGATCACGTTGCCATTCTTGTAGATGGTAGGATTGAGTTTGTCACCCAGTTTGGCCGCCACTCGGTATTCTACCCGTAAGCCATTCACCACGAAATCCTCAGGCAACAGCTCCATCGCCATGCGGACATAGTTGGCATTATTCAGGTGCTTGTTGTAGTCTATGTCGGCACGGAGCACTTTGATTGGCTCCAACACCTCGCCACCATCCTTTGGCAGGATGATGCGACGATCCTTGTAGTTCATCTCCAACTGTGGCTCCAGCGTCATCGAGGCTATCGTAGCATCGTCTACACGCTTCAGTTTGCCAGCCACCTTGTCAACGAATGCTCCCATGCCCCATGTCTTGTAGCAAGGCTTGCCTTCTGCATCATAGATAAAGGTGTTGCGGAATCCGAACATAGGCTTCATGCCATAGACGGAGGTTGTCACCGTCAGTTCCTCTTTGAATTCTGGCACTCGGACGATTTCAACCTGGCGTGTTGCTAGGAGTTGTGCCATGTTCTGCTCAGCGAAATACCGCTTTACGCCCGGTTCGCTGTCAATCCACATCTCTGAGCAGTCCTGCATCATCTGGAGAGCGGAATAGAGTTTCAGCTTTCCTTCGCTGTCGCAGGTGCTTGTTGTTACCTTGTATGTTAAGCTGTACATATTTTTATGCAGATAAATTGGAATTTACTTCTTACACCATCTCTCAATGTAGCCATAAGCATCACCTTTAGGGCCTTCGTAGCCACTGCCAAAATTGTGCGACTTAAAATACTCAATTCTTTCCAAAGCTTGTTTGGTGTTTCCTGAGTGTATATCCATCATTAGATCGTAAATGCGGTTCGTTCTTCCAGATGGGCAAAAACTATCTGGATTGGGGTTCTCGCTGAGGAAATGGGCAATGTCTGCTTCTACAGTACTGAACGTGCTTTCCCATCGGGCAATCACATCATCTTCTGTATAAACTGGAATTTTGGCTGTATCAAAGACAGCGTACTCCTTTAATTTTACATCTGAAACAGCAAAAGCTCCATTACCTCTTAAGCTTTTAGGTGCTTGTTTGTTTTCTGGCATCTCAAATATGTCCCACCATAGGTCATCAATGAAGTATGGCTTCACGGAAAGCTCAACCTGTTCCAAGACCAAATGACACAAGCTGAAATAATAGCCTGAATCTATTCTCCAATTGAGATAGCCACTTTGTTTCCAACCAAACTTCTTTGCAACTTGTTTCCTACACTTATTTGAGACCTTCTCCAATGCATTACGTGCTTTTGATTCTTCTCTAGTCATAACTATAAATTCCGATTTATTTATCTATTATTTCAGATACTCATCATCCCTCACCAGCACCTTCTCGATCTTACCGACGTACATGGTGTGATAGTCACCCTGCGGATAACTCTGGTCGATGGTTTCCTGATAGATGATGCCACTTGGCTGGATCTCTGCGGCATAGACCTTCTTGCAGACGAGCACCAGCTTGGCTTCCTTGAAATAGACAGTGTTATCGGCATAGATGGGTGTGAGTCCTGCCTTGGCTATCTTGTCCTCGTCACGTCCTGACGTGCTGCCCAGATAGGCCATCTGCTTCTTGAACGACTTGTCCATGACACAGAGCGAGAAATAAGGCTCCTCATCGACAAACTCCTTGGTATAACGAGATTCACGAATGTAAACCACTGCCGAAGGATCGTTGTTACCCCACAGGCAACCAAGATGCCCCCATGAGGCAGTCATCGTGTTGCAGCTGTTCTCGTCACCAGCCGTTATCAGCATCCATTCACCGCCAATGAGGTTGAACGGATTAAATTTCATGTCTTTGTAGTTGATCTCTTTCATCTTCTTATTTGATTTCAAAAAATGTATTTAGATTTCATTGATCGTAGCCGATGGGTCTGAATTGTTTCTGATGCTCACTCCATACGAAGCCGTACTTCATGAGATAGTCCTTAATTTCCTTGGTTTCTCTGCTGAAGGCATAGCATAGTGATTCGAGACTGTCAAACTCTTCGTCTCTCAGAAGCATGTTGACGCTTGAAACTAGTATCGCAGGGTCCTTCGGTAGGTAGTCCATCAGTTTATTTCCTCCAACTCGCCAATTTCTGAATCAATAATGAAGCCCCTGACTACTATGTCTTTTGGAACGAGCGGATGGGTCTTGATGGTCTCAACGGTCTTACGGACGGAGGTCGGTGTGTCCTTGAAACCCTCCAACCACTGGTCGAGGTCAATGCCACATTTGCGGATGGTATCGAGTGTTTTATCTGTCACGCCACGGGCAATCATCTCATGATGGAAGTGATCGTAACTCATGTGGCAAGCTCCGCAATGCGAGTGTGCGACAACCATAATTTCCTCCACACCTAACTCGTAGATGGCTACTATCAAGCTACGCATGGCAGAATCGAAAGCAGAAATCACCAAGCCTCCAGCGTTCTTGATAATCTTGGCATCACCATTCTTCAACCCCAAAGCAGCAGGGAGCAGTTCTGTTAGTCTGGTGTCCATACAAGAGAGTACGGCCAGTTTCTTGTCAGGGTATTTGTCGGTCAGATACTTCTCATAGCCCTTCCGAGCCACAAAGTCCTTGTTATAGTCTATAATTTGGTCTATCATATAACAAAACATATTAAAACTAAGGGCAAAGTTACTTATTTTGCCGCAAATTTGCTATTTTTGCCGCAATTATTAAAATAGTTTATGAAATTCCATTACCGACGGACGTTTGAATCTCGGCACCTGGCAGGGCATCTACTTCTGCGAGCATCGCAATTTCTTGTATCTCTCGCCTACGAAACCTTGTCCAACCTCGCCTGCAATGAGGTCGAAATGCTGGAATACGGGCGGTGTCGGAGATAAATCGTAATAGTCCATCTCTGCTATTGGCAGACAGAAATATTCCATCTGGTCATAGCTCGTATAAAGACGGGGCAGTACGGGATTGTTCTCGTATATCCATCGCTTTACATCATCCTCCACATTGAAGTTCACCATCCCTGAACATCTAACGGATATATTATCTGCGTAGGCCAGTATCTCAACATTGGGATTCTGGCGTAACTCCCGATAGACTGCCTTCTGTGCAGAAGTGGCAAAGTAGAGCACATGCCTTTCCTGCTTCATGATCTGGAAGATGCGCAACTTAGGCAGATTGCCCTCGCTGGTGGCAAGGGCAATCTCTTTGTGATCTTTCAGGAACTGAATTGCTTTGTCGAACATCTCGCTTACCATTTCAGTTCTTCCTGTAGGATTGTGCCATCGGTCATAGGACTGTCAGCCTCTGTGAAGGCATTGGCCTTGTACTGGATGCAGAGCATAGTCAGGTTCTCGCTGCCTGTGTTCTTCAGCGCACGCTTGCCATCGGGAGCAACGCGGATAATAGTGCCTTCGCTGACAGGGAAGATCTCACCATCCACCTGATACTGGCCTTCACCCTTCAGGATAATGTACAGCTCCTCATGAGTCTTGTGAGTGTGCAGGAAACCGCTGTCCTGACCAGGAACGAGCGTCTGGAAACTCAGTTCGCTACCCGTTGCGCCAACGGCCTGACCTGCGAAAACCTTACCTTGAATGGTTACGTTAGGTCCCATGGGGAGCACGTGCTCGATAATCTCACTCATCTTACCTACGCTTACTGCGCTGAAATTCTTACCTGTCTTAATTGTCTCAATCTGTTTCATTTTCTTTAATCGTTTAAATTGTTACTTGTTTGCAAAGGTACGGCAAATGTTTCACTCCCACAAGAAGGCACCAAAAAGTGACATAGTTACCAAAAAGTAGGAATAGTGG
>ODAI013284597.1_pt1 | contig 57077 bp, 40 predicted proteins | sample 1539321 | NCBI WGS metagenome assembly ODAI01 (sample SAMN02144231, study PRJEB22623) | gut metagenome | biome: sheep rumen | host: Ovis aries | place: New Zealand | reverse complement strand
TGCGATTTTTTTTGCAGTCTCCGGATCGTACTGGCCGACCAGGACCTGCTTGTAAATATCGATCATCTCCTTGGGGTCGCCCTCGCCGAGCTTTACGCCCTTGTTAAGGAGAACGACGCGGTCGCAGTATCTGCTGATGCTGGACATGTCGTGGGATACAAAGAGGACGGTTTTGCCCATCTCCTTGAATTCCTCGAACTTGTGGAAGCACTTTGCCTGGAAGAAGACGTCTCCCACGGCAAGCGCCTCATCGACGATCAGGATTTCCGGGTCGATGTTGATGGCGACGGCAAAGGCCAGTCTCATAAACATACCGCTCGAGTACATCTTGACCGGCTGGTACACGTACTCGCCGATGTCGGCAAATTCAAGGATTGCGTCGAGCTTTGCGTCGATTTCCTTCTCGGTAAAGCCGATCATCGTGCCGTTGAGGTAGATGTTTTCGATGCCGTTGTATTCCATGTTGAAGCCGGCGCCGAGTTCAAGGAGGGCCGAGATCCTGCCGTTCACCTGGACCTCTCCCGAGGTCGGTGTCAGGACGCCGGTGATGATCTTAAGGATCGTAGACTTCCCCGAGCCGTTGGTCCCGATGATGCCGACCGTCTCGCCGCGGTGGATCTCAAGGCTCACGTCCTTGAGCGCCATGTGTTCCGTGTAGTGCGGCTTTCTCGAGAGGCCGAGCGCGTCGATCACGCGGTCCCTGTTGTGCGCGTACAGCTTGTATCTCTTATTCAGATGTTCAACCCTGATGGCTATATTGTCCATGTAAAAACGCTGTATGTATCCTTAAAGGATGTCCGCCAGCTGCGGCTTTAATCTCTTGAAGATCAGGGAAGATACCACAAAGAGAAGCGCCGTCACCAGCCAGAAGTAAGTCGATGAATAAAAATGCTCAAAAAACCACGCCTGCCCGTAAATCGAGTACCGGTAGCCCTCCACGATGTAGGCCATGGGGTTGAGCTTTAACCAGAACTTCACCCTGTCCGGCAGGTTGTTGATGTTCCAGAGGATCGGCGTAGCCCACATGCCGACCTGCAGGATGATATTGACCATCTGCTGGAGGTCGCGGAAAAATACGACGATCGTGCAGGTGGCGTAGGTAAGGCCCAGCACAAAGACGTACTCGCAGATCGTGTAGTAGATCAGCTGCAGCGAGTAGATCGAGGGCGGGTAGCCGTAAAACGCCGCGATCACAAGGAGCACGGCGGTAAAGCCGATGTGCACGAACAGGGCCGCCGTGATCTTGATAATCGGCAGGATGCTCACCTTGAAAACAACCTTTTTTACAAGGAAATTGTATTCCAGGAGCGAAATCATTCCGCCGGATACCGAGTCGATAAAGAAAAACCACGGCACAAGTCCGGACGTCAGGAACAGCACGTACGGGACCTCAATCCCGGAGCCCGCGCGCTGGGGGCCCGAGCCGAAGATCTTGTCGAAGACGACCCAGTACATGATGACCGTGACAATCGGCGGCACCAGCGCCCAGACGGTTCCCAGGTAGGAGCCCGCGTATCTTTTCTTAAAGTCATTTTTCGAAAGGCGCCAGATCAGCCTTCTGCTGTGGAACAGCTCCACGGGAAGGACGGTGATCTTGTCGAAAAATACCGTGAAAATGGAAATACCCGCCCCCAGCAGCAGGCACCCCGAAATCTTTTTGAGGCGCGCTGTTGTCTCATCTTCCAGCGGGTTATTGTGTGTTATGACGATCAGCGCGACGGCAAGGACGACGATCCATGCCACTGTCAGCGTGATGCGTTTTTTTCCGGCTGCTGTATCACGATTCATGCGCCATACTGTCTTACATATTCGTCAATTCCGCCCCAGTTTCTGTCCTTGTCGGAAAGAAGGAGCTCCATATCCTCTGCGACCGGCCACTCGATGCCGATCTTCGGATCGTCAAAGCGGATGCCCGCCTCGTCGTTCGGATGCCAGAAGTCTGTCACCTTGTAGCAGAATTCCGCGGTGTCCGAGAGGACAAGGAAGCCGTGTGCAAAGTTCTTGGGAATAAAGAACTGCTTTTTGTTTTCCGCGGAAAGAACGATTCCGAACCACTTTCCGAAGGTGGGAGAACCCTTGCGGATATCGACGGCGACGTCGAATACCTCGCCGCGGACGACGCGGACGAGCTTGTCCTGAGGGTAATTGATCTGGAAATGAAGACCCCTGAGGACGCCGCGGCTCGAGGAGGACTGGTTGTCCTGAACGAAGGGGACGTCAATCCCCGCCTGCGCGAAGTCTCTCTGCTGGTAGGTCTCCATAAAATAGCCGCGCGCATCACCGTGCACGGTGGGCGTAATTACGCGAAGGCCCTCAATGCCCCCGCAGTTGTTTTCTACATGAATCTGTCCCATGTCTGGTGTCCTTTATAATCCTTCTGCAATTTCCATCAGATACTGTCCGTAGGCGGTCTTGAGCATCGGCTGCGCGAGCGCGATCAGCTGGTCTTTGTCGATGAAGCCCTTGCGGTACGCGATCTCCTCGATGCAGGAGATGTACAGTCCCTGTCTCTTCTGGAAGGCCGCTACGAAATCGGCGGCATCGAGAAGCTGGTCGTGGGTCCCGGTGTCGAGCCATGCAAAGCCGCGGCCGAGAGTCTCCACGTGAAGGGTTCCTCTTCTTAAATACTCGTTGTTGATGCTGGTGATTTCGATCTCACCGCGGGCCGAGGGCTTTACGTTCGCCGCGATTTCGACGACGTCGTTGTCGTAGAAATAAAGGCCCGGAACCGCGTAGTTGCTCTTCGGGTGCTCCGGCTTTTCCTCGATCGAGATGGCCATGCCGTTCTCATCGAACTCGACAACGCCGTAGGAGCGGGGATCTTTTACGTAGTAGCCGAAGATTGTGGCTCCCTTTGTCCTGGAAGCCGCTTCCTTCAGGACGCGCGAAAAGCTCTGGCCGTAGAAGATGTTGTCGCCGAGAACCAGTGCGCAGGAATCGTCGCCGATAAAGTCCGCGCCGATGATGAAAGCATCGGCAAGGCCTCTGGGCTGTTCCTGGATTCTGTACTCGAAGCGGAGGCCGAGCTGCTCGCCGCTCCCGAGAAGCTCCTCGAATACCGGAAGGTCTCTGGGAGTCGAGATGATCAGGATCTCCCGGATGCCTGCCAGCATCAGTGTCGAAAGGGGATAATAGATCATGGGCTTGTCATAGACCGGCATGATCTGCTTTGAAATAGCCTTTGTCAGCGGATAAAGCCTTGTGCCGGACCCTCCCGCAAGTATGATTCCTTTCATGTCGTTACATTCCTCTTTTTATTGTTTTCCCTGATGTTTTCCTGATTTATCCGGTTTTCCCGGGCAATTCAGGAAAGTCTCGCGGAGTACATCTCGTCGTAGTACTTCTCGTAGTCGCCGCTGGTGATGTGCTCCATCCAGTCCATGTGGTGGAAATACCAGTCGATGGTCTTGCGGATGCCCTCGCGGAACATGGTCTCGGGCTCCCAGCCGAGCTCGGCCTTGATCTTGTCGGGCGCGATCGCATATCTCCTGTCGTGTCCCTTGCGGTCTTCCACGTAGGTGATGAGATCTTCGGAGACGTTCGCCTTTCTTGGATCGGAGTCGTCCAGCTCCTCGCGGAGGACCTCGATGATGGTCTTTACGATCTCGATGTTCTGCTTCTCATTGTGGCCGCCGACGTTGTAGGTCTCGAAAAGTCTGCCCTTTTCCTGGACGAGGTCGATCGCCCTGCAGTGGTCCTCAACATAGAGCCAGTCGCGGACGTTTTTGCCGTCGCCGTAGACGGGGAGCTTCTTGCCCGCAAGAGCGTTGTTGATCATCAGCGGGATGAGCTTCTCCGGGAACTGGTAAGGGCCGTAGTTGTTGGAGCAGTTGGTGATGTTCGCCGGGAAATGGTAGGTGTCCATGTATGCCTTAACAAGCATATCGGAGCCTGCCTTCGAGGCGCTGTAGGGGCTGTGCGGCGCGTAGGGCGTCGTCTCATAGAAATAGCCGCCGTCCTCGGGAAGCGAGCCGTATACCTCATCCGTGGAAACATGAAGGAACTTTTTGCCCTCTTTATAGGAGCCGTCCGGATTTTCCCAGGCTGCTCTCGCGCAGTTGAGCATATTGGCGGTTCCGAGAACGTTCGTCTGGACGAACAGCTCCGGAGTCAGGATGCTGCGGTCAACGTGACTTTCCGCAGCGAAATGAATGACGCGGTCGATGTCATTTTCCGCAAAGATTTTGCTGATCGCCTCTTTGTCGCAGATATCCGCGCGGACAAAGGTGTAGTTCGGCAGGTTCTCTACGTCCTTAAGGTTCTCGAGGTTGCCCGCATAGGTCAGCTTGTCCACGTTGATGATGCGGATGTCTTCGCCGTAGCGGCCGAGCATGTAGTGAATGAAGTTGGAGCCGATGAAGCCGGCGCCGCCGGTTACAAGAAATGTTTTCATACTGTGCAATTATCCTTTCCGTTTATCAATATGCCCTGTAGCTGATATTCATATCAACGCTTCCGCTGATGCCGTTGACCTTGCCCTTGTTGCTGTACTGCCAGATGTCGTATCTGGAGCGTGTGTAAGTAGGCGCGGCGGAGTACTGGGCCAGCCAGATATGATAGCTGGTCAGCTGCGACACGTCGATCTTTTCCGAGAACCAGTTGGTGTTCGCGTAAATGCCGGCGCTGTAGCCGGAGGCCTGTACTGTCTTGCAGAAGGCGATGATGTTGGCTGTGCGCTGCGCCACGCTGATCGCGTCGCCGCGCCCGCCGCTGCTCTCCACGTCGATGAAGATCGGCATGCTGACGCCGTATTTTCTCGCAAAGTCCACTGCCATCGAGGCCTCGTAAACTGCCTCCGCCTCGTTGACGGCCTGGGAGAAGATGTAAATACCAACCTTCAGGCCGGCTGCCCTCGCGTTCTGGATGTTATAAGCCGCCTTGGAGTCCTCGACCAGTGCGCCCACGGAGGAGCCGCGGTAGCCGGCTCTTACAATCGCAAAGTTGATGCCGGATCCGGCGACGACCGGCCAGTTGATGCTGCCGTTCCAGCCGGATACATCGATGCCGACCTGTGTATTGCCCGAAGCCAGTACGCCCTCGGAGTTGAAGTTGTAGGTCGCGCCCTGGATGACCTGCTGGCCGGTTACGGGCACGCCGTTCTTGTCAAAGTAGTAGGTCAGGCCGTTGATGTTCTGCCAGCCGGTGTAGCGGTAGGAGGTGTTGCTCGCGGTGACCGCGTTGCTCTTCTTCCTGTAGAACTTGTCGAACTTGTTGTAGTCCGCGATGATGGCCTCGCGCAGCTGTCCGTTTTCCTGTACGTACAGCTGGTTGCCGTAGTTGTCGCGGAGCTTTGCGTTCTCATCAAAGGCCGCCGCATCTTCCGACTTCTCGAACTTTACGGTCACGATTTTTTCGATGGACGGGTCTGCCTCGGTATAAACGAAGATCCTGGTCTCGCCGATGGAAATGCCTTCCACCGTCGCCCTGGTGTCCTCTGTCTGCGTAAAGCGGGCAATTAGTTCGTTCTCGGACTGGAAGGTGACCTTCTTGTTGTCCGAGTTTTCAACGATCGCCTCAATTGTCTGCGTCTTGTCGGGAGCAAGGGTGATGCTCTCGGGCGAAACCTTGAGGGTTACCGCCGCCTGCTCCTGGGTCTGGCCCTGTCCCTGCTGATTCTGGGTCGTGCCCTGCTGGGTCTGGCCGGTGCCCGTTCCCTGGCCGGTCTGTCCTGACTGCCCGGTTCCGGTCTGATCGCCGGTGCCCTGCTGGGTCTGGCCCGTCTGTCCTGACTGCTCGGTACCCGTCTGCTGGCCGGTCTGTTCGCCTGTGGATGTTCCGGTGCCCTGGTTCTGGTCTGTACCTGTGCTGCCTGTATCGCCGAAATCGCCGGTGTTCCCGCTGTTCCCGGTGTCTCCGAAATCGCCGGTCGTTATTTCATGGCTCGCGCCCCCGCCGATGTCGCCGAAGCCTTCGCTGCTGAGGCCGCCGGTGCCGGTATTCTGGCCTTCCGAGCTCTGGCCTTCTGAGCCCTGGCTTTCGTCCGTCGCGGGTTTGGAGACTTTCTCTCCGGTCTCGGGATCGGTGATTTCGTCATTAATCTCAAGGCTGCCGTTTAAGGCATTGCCTACACTCTGCACGCCGTCGTCGGTGTTTTCGGAGGCCGAAGTGATCTCCGCCAGAAGACGGAAGTTTCCGGTGATAACGTTCGCCCTTGCCTGAACGTTCCTGTAGGGATCGGTGATCTCGTCCTTACTGACCTCTTCGTAGTCATCCGAGATCTCGCCGCCGGCAGCGGCCTCCTCCGTCTTGGTGGAATCCACCCATTCGACGGTATCCTGGATCACACTCTCGACCACGGTATCGTTGCGCGCGGTGTCCTCCTGCGCGACGTTGATCTGGGATTCCTGCTTGATCTCGTCCGCGACCTCGACCTTCTTATATTCAATTTTGTCTTTTACAGTGACCCGCTGCGCTTCCGAGGGAAGGAGATATTTTGCATATTTCCTGAATTCTTCGGACCGCACGTCCTTTTTCATCTCCTCGGTAAGCAGAGGCTGCATGGCGACCTGATACTCGCCGGCGGTCATGTCGGTCTCATAGATCATTCCGTCCATGTCGGTGTCGGTATAGGTCTCGACCGAGCCCGAGGGCGAGGTTACGAGCGCAGTAAACGGAACACCTGTCAGAAGTGTCCCGGAATCGCCCATATGGAATTTGATCTTCAGGTCTTTCTGCACACTGGAAAGATCCAGCGTCACGGGAATCGTGCCCGCAAGGCTGATGATCTGCTCTTCTTCCTTTTTCAGCTCCTCCGCCTGGGCCGCGGCGATGTCGCGCTGCTGCTTTGCATCCGCGATCGCCTGTATTTTCCCGTTTTCAATAAAGTCAATTTCGGAAAGCTGCGCGCCGATGCTGCGGAAATCCGCTCTCTGCTCATCGGTGTGGCGGATCTGCATGTAGCGGGAAGCAAACAGGATTACGGCAGCTGCGACAGCGACGGCGCCGATGCCGATGGCATAGTCAATAAAGGTAAGACCCCTGATCCAACCAATAAAGCCGCCGGCGCCTCTGTCGTCGTATTCGTCGTCATCGTCGTCTTCGTCTTCGTCAGCGTCGTAGGGATAGCGGTCTTCCCTGTCGTCTGCATCTATGTCGTCGATATCGTCTAAATCGTCTGCCTCGTAGCCGTAGCGTGCGTGCGGACCTGCATGCCTGTCCTCATCGTCGATATCCGGCTCGTCCTCATCGTCCTCGTCTTCATCATCGATGTCGGATCTGTCTCCTGCTTCTGATTCAAATGCGTCAGAGTCGTCCTCGTCGTCTTCGTCGTCCGCGTCTTCATGCGCGCCGGCTGCCGGCCTGGGTGAATCGGTGAAGACGATCTTTCCCGTCTCGCCTGTTTCGCCCGGCTCTTCTGCCCCGCCGTCCATGTCATCGCTGTCGTCGCTGCCATCGCTTTCATCGCTTCCGGACAGAGCGGCAGCCATTCCCGGCTCAAGGAAGGTGATCTTGCCGGTTCTGCCGTCACTGGCTTCACCGGGGCCTTGCGCCTCAGCGGCTTCCAGGACTGCCTTCGCGTCGATCGCGTCGGTTTCGTCAAAGAAGGCTGCGGCGGCGTTAATCGCCTGCGCACTCATGGACGCCGTCTCGTCAAAAAAGGATGCGTCTTCCAGCGCAGCAATCGGAGCGGATGACTTATCATCCGCCTGTGTCTTGCCGTCAGGCTCCTCGGTATCAGCCCGAAAGCTGTCAGCCATATTGGTAACGGCATCATGAACTGCCACGGCTACCGTGGCGGCATCTATGGTATCTGATTCGTCAAATAAAATCTGATCTTTGTCCAAGGCGGTCAATGTCTCCTTGTTATTACAGAACCTGTCAGGTGCGAATCGCACAGTTACTCAAAGTATACCCTCTTGAGGGATTTCTTACAAGTTTAGATGGGGAAGTCGCGGTGAGACGGCGCCGGACGCCGGTCAGGGGGGTGAACAGGGGCGGCGCCGGCCGCACCCGGGCGGCCGGCAGGCCTGCCATTGGCGTTGCGGCAGGCGCTGCGGTGGGTTTACGTTATGTCTTATTGCTAATTATATATTTATAATACAAATTTCTGTTTCTACATCATTGCCTTATATAGATAAGCGCTGCCGGCTGAATGAAACTGCCTGCAGCGCTGATAAGTACGCTCTTCGATATTTCATCTGCTTGTCAGAATCTTATCCCACTTTAAAGTTGACTTCATATAATTACCAGCTTTTAGCGCGAAAACGAGCTTCATGATTTAAAAATAACATAATATTTTCAATAGAAATATTGCGAGCCTTGAGTTTTGTCTGTACGGAATGCCGCCGTCGCAGGTGAACTGATCTTCTTTTCCCACAAGAATCTTTACCTTCAGTGTTTTCAGTAATCATTACTGTGCCTCAAATAATTACTGTTTGCAGAGTTCTACATAAGACCTAATGATTAGTTTATAAAAGATCTCATATAGTTCATCATAGTCACCTAGTTGATCTGCTCTGGACAGTGCGTCTATATATTCTTTTTTATCCTCAACTTTGATATAGATTGGTGTAATTCCCGCCCTCACTAGCTGCACATTCAAAAAAGCCCTCGAAGTTCTGCCATTTCCTTCCGGAAATGGATGAATGACAGTTATCTTATGATGTGTGCGTACCACATGTTCGATATACTCACTCATCGTAATATTATGTCTTCTGGAAAAATAGTCCCTTACTTGGTTATCCACTTTTGCAAGTTCATTAAAAATCTCATGATAATCTACAGTTTCGAACTTCGACCCGAGGACTAAAGTATTGTTTTGTCTCGCAGAGCCTCCATATTCAGGATTCGGATAGTGTGAGAATAAAAGCTTATTCAAAGTAAATAAGTAATAGACGTCTAAAGAATCTTTTACTGGCTCAGCAAATATTTCTCGATACATGTCATAGTGTCCAGCAACAGACAAAAATGCTTCATTCTCTTCCTTGCAATACTCGCTGTTCTGCATGTTCAGCCTGAGATCTGTTACAATTTCGGATGCTTGCTCTATAGTAATATTTAATCCTTCCATCCGGCTATCATTGTAAATGTATTCATTCTGGAATAAATATCTGGCATATGCTGTCGGTGTAAATGTAAGCTGTTCCTGGTAGCAATCTATTAAGCCTTCATAAAGCTTAGTATATGTCATGTGCCGGCGCTTACGCTCTCTGTCGGGTTTATATTTTCCTGCTCGTTTGCGCAACTCTTCAGGCTCGGTATTGCCTGAAATAGCATGTATCAAATATGCAATCCGAAAGAGGCATGCCTGGAAGCTCACGCCAAAAAAATTGGCTATTTCCAGCACATCATCTAATGATATAGTACCTACACTGTTTTTCCTCTTATTAACTTGTGCTCGCAGTTCACTTATTGGCATTAGTAATGCTGCTGCAAACTTCTCTGCATAGACCTCAATAGCGCTTCTGCTGCCGACAGGACATGAAATCTGCCTTTCTGCATCTCGAAAATGATGACAAAGTTCATGCGCTGCAGTAAAGCGTTGACGTGTGATCGGCCTGTTAACATTTATACCCACTATAGGGATATCACCAGGTGCTGTCGCGGGAATATAGACACCTTCCAGTTTATTGAAATCCCTTAAAGAAAATAGAATACCCTCATCCTTTAACATTTGAAACGGATTTATAGGGTATTCTATCTTCTGGTTCCGATAATACTTCACCAGGTAATCCGCAGCCATTTTCTCTGGATCCGTATACTGTTTTGCTTCAGTTGCAAATAGCATTATTCAGTCCTCTGTGCTTTAGTCTGCTCCTTGAATCTAATGAGGTTCATGATTTCTTGCTGATCTCTCTCATCAAGTTTTTCAAAACTCCTTGCAAACACCGCGGCGGGCTGGCTCATCTCTGTATTGTTAAGCATGTTATCCGTTGTAACACCAAACAAATTACTTAACTTTGCCACTTCATCTGCTAGCACTTTACGTTTACCATTTTCCATCTGGGTGTAGGTTGCTCTGTTTATTCCTAAATACCGTGCAACATAGTCCTGAGATAAATGTAATTGTGTCCTAAGTTCCTTAATCCTTTCATTCAAATTCGCCATAGTTTCTCCTCCTTGCTACGCCAGCTAAATAATTATATAGCGAGATGTTGGAAATGCCAACTTGTTTTGTTAGATTTTCTAACATCAGTAACGTCATTAAATCCCATCAACAACGATCCGACGCTTGCTGACCTCTTCAAATAATATCTCTTTGTTTGTTAAATCATTCATAGTTATTGTCTTTTCACACTGTGCCTGACAGAAAATCCGGAATCGCCAAAGTAGTCAAAATGCCCAGTCCGTCAAAGCATAAAAAGTGCACCTCGCATTTCCATGTTTCACCAAAATACAAGATACTCCCAATACTCGATATTCTGTTCTCTTTTTCTGTCCGCCGGCTTAGATCCGGCATAGTTCCTTAATAACCTATTCGTTGGTTATCGAGTCCTTGTAGTAGGCATTAACGAACTTGGTAAGATTGATGGTTACTTTTGCCTTCAGCAGCGATTTCCTCCCTCACTTTTTTTTCCTGAAACTTTGGTAAGCCACAACGGATGGTTACATTTGCTGTTTTTATGGATTTCCTCCCTCTCTTTCTGCGCTTGGAAGGCCTAGAGATCTTCTTATATTGAGTGCCGCTGGCACTGCAGACTGAAATTGATGGTTACTTTTGCCTTGAGCAGCGATTTTATCCCTCATTTTCCGTGGCTGGAAATTCTGGCGAACCGCAACGGATGGTTACTTTTGCTGTTTTTGTTGATTTTATCCCTCTGATTCTCGCTTGTCAGGTCCTGAGGCCTTCTAATACGGCTTGCTGGCGGCAAAAAGGCGGCGGAGCGCCGACAAGAAGCCCCGGGTGAGCAGGCATTCCCTGCGCCCGGGGCATATCATCAATAATTCTCAGGCCTGTCCCGATACATTTCATGCGTCCGGAACAACTCCTCAATAAGTCAATGTATCTGTGGTCCCGCAGCTCACCAGCCTGCAGGAAGGTGCGCCGCAGTGTTGGCGATCATGTCGTCTACAAGCTTTTCTGTCACTGCGCGGTCGGTGCACTTTGCGGAGTAGTTGGGATCTGTAAGGAAGGCCTGTACAACCAGCTCCTTATCGCAGGTCAGGGCAGCCCTCAGGATCCTGTCATGGTTCTCCACATGGGGCAGGATGAGGTCGTAGATTTCTCTCTTGAGAGGACCTGCATATATCGGGTAGATGTGGTCTCTCTCGAAGACGGCGTTGGTTTCGACGACGGCGTCCGCAGGAAGGTTCGGGATCTGCAGTGCGCGGTTGGGGATGTTGACGTTGGAGATAAAGCGTGTCAGGCCGCACAGTGCTTTAATAAGGAGGATTCCCTCCTCGCCGGTGGATACAAGCTCGATCTCCTCTTCTCCCCTGCGCAGTCTTTCCGATCTTGCAAGGCGTCTTTGAAGGTCTTCCTTTCTCCATGAAACGGGAGTCAGGGAGAACTGCCAGGAGTGTGCGGTCTCGGGATCCTTGAGGTATTCGTCACCGGGCATGAATTCGGCAAGGTGCCTGTCGCCTGCTGCCGCAATCCAGCCGTAGCGGTTGAAGAGGTCCATCTTCACTCTGTTCATGCTTTCAAAGACAGAGTTCATCCAGTTGTCGCTCTTTGTATTAATGCCTGTATCGAAGTGCTTGTCGATGAAGCTCCTGTAGACCGGGAAGAGATCCGTCCCCTTATAGGAAGCCGATGTAAACCATGTGAAATGGTTGATGCCGGTAACGCCGACAATGACGTCGTGCCAGTCTTCAATCTTATCGCCGGTCTCGGCTTCGTAGATGCCCTTTAATACCTGCTGGGTGCCGAACACCTCATGGCAGCAGCCGAAGGCCTTGATCTGAGGGAAAATATAATAGAGTGTCTTTACGCACAGGGACATGGGGTTTGTGTAGTTGATGACCCATGCGTCCGGTGAATAATCGCGGATCGCCTTTGCGATCTCAACGAACATGGGGATCGTACGGAGCGCGCGAAGGTATCCGCCGGAGCCCGCTGTGTCGCCGACTGACTGCCAGCAGCCGACTCTCTCCGGAAGATGGACGTCCGAAGCCATCTCATCAAAGGTTCCGGGCAGGATCGAGATCACGACAAAATCAGCGCCCGTAAGCGCGCTCTCCAGAGAGTCCGATACCTCAAATTTCCAGTTGCCCTTTGCATCTTCCCTGGCCATCAGGTGATTGCCGATGACCATGTTTGCCTCGGCTGCGGGCCTGTCGATGTCGTACAGCCGGATGCACCCCTCCAGGGCCTCCTCCATGGCGAGGTCTGTCATGAAGGTCCATGCCCAGCCTCTCGAGCCGCCGCCGATATATGCGATCTGTAAATCGCTTACCTTTCCGTTTTTATAAATCATTTTGAATGCCTTTCTTTAATGCTTGAATCTGTGAGCTTTCTGTGCTTAATTGCGATTATTTCAAAGAATTCTACACTCAGATTTGCAAAAAATACAATACTTGGAACGCACTGAATATTGGAGGTGAAAATAGCCGGATCTCATCCCTGTTTCCGCTGTAGATAACATGCCCCGTTTGAAGGTATAATAAATAAGTTAGTGCGCAATCGTGCAAATCCATTCTGTTGTTTAGTCCTCAGTTTTCAGCTGCGCAGGGGATTACAGGGGAAAAGCGAAAAGAAGGAGACTGGAAATGGCAAAGGTACTGTTACTGAACGGCAGTCCGCATGTAAAGGGCTGTACCGCAAGAGCGCTTGAGGAAATGATTAAGACCTTCGAAGCCGAGGGGATTGAAACCGAGCTTGTACAGGTCGGAAATAAGCCCGTCAGGGGCTGCATTGCATGCGGTTCCTGCAGCAAAACGGGAAAGTGTGTCTTTGACGATATTGTCAATGAGGTCGCGCCGAAGTTTGAGGCCGCGGACGGCCTTGTCCTCGGAAGCCCCGTCTACTACGGCTCGCCCAACGGCAATCTTCTCTCCCTCGCGGACAGGCTTTTCTACAGCACGGGCTTTTCAAAGCACATGAAGGTCGGCGCGGCGGTCGTCAGCTGCAGACGCGGCGGCAACACTGCTTCCTTTGACGTGCTCAACAAATACTTTACCATAAGCGGCATGCCGGTTGCTTCCTCCACATACTGGAATCAGGTGCACGGCTTTACCGCGGAGGATGTCGAGAAGGATCTCGAGGGCCTTCAGGTCATGCGCAACCTCGCCCGCAATATGTCTTTCATGATCAAGGCGATAGCCGACGCAAAGGAAAAATACGGCTACCCGCTCGTTGAGCGCAGCGCCTTTACCAGCTTCCCGGACGGGAAATAACAGACAGCCGCAGGCATAACGCTTCCCGGACGGAAAATGAACGGGAAATGAACAGGAAAACCACTGGCATAGCACAGACACATAATGAAAGGAGACTTCTGCTTGAAAACAGTAAAATATCCCGAACGCTTCACAAGAAAGGATCTGAAAATCGATTCTCCCGAAATCAGGGATAAGAAGATTGATGCTCTGGTCGCCGCAATGACATGGGAGGAGAAGCTCTCGCTCCTTGGCGGCTCGAAGGAGCCGGACGACAAGGGCAAGATCGGCAACGCCGGCTATCAGTGGGGCGTCCCGCGTCTTGGCATTCCCGAGGCAGTCATGTATGACGGTCCCGCGGGCATCACGGGCGTTGTCGAGACGACCGGCCTCCCGCAGCCCTCGCTCCTCGGGTGCACATGGGATGACGAGATGGCTTACGAATTCGGCGCCGTCGCGGCGAGTGAGACCGCGTCCTGCTCCGGAAACTATCTGCTGGCGCCCCAGGTCGACGTGATCCGCACGCCGCATTTCGGCAGAAACAAGGACATGAAGTCGGAGGACAGCTATCTGGGCGGACGTCTTGCCGTCGCGGAAACAAAGGGCTGCCAGGACCAGGGCGTCGTCGCGACGATCAAGCACTTTGCCGTCGCGAACACCTTCGGAAGAACCTTTTTTAACTTCCCGAACCTGATGGTGGACGAGCAGACGCTCCACGAGCAGTACTGCCGCACCTTTGAGATGGCCATCCGGGAAGGAAACGCCGGCAGTGTCATGAACTCCTACAACAAGGTTAACGGCTCCTACATGTCTGCAAACGCGCCGCTCCTTAAAGGAATCCTGAGAGACCAGTGGGGCTACAAGGGCTCCGTTATGAGCGACTGGGGCTCCGTGCACCAGTTTACATTAAACTGCGGCATGGATATGGAAATGCCCTACCCTGCATACAACAGTGGAAACCGTGTCGTAAGGCACATCCAGAAGGGCGACCTGTCCTTTGATGATGTCGACAGCGCGGTAAAGCACGTGCTGTACGGAATGTCCGTCGCGGGGCTTCTGGGCCTTGTGCAGTTGGACGAGGACGGAAATGTCCTGACAGATCCCTATCACAGACAGCCGATCCAGATGGAATGGCAGTATGAGGAAAAAACGGAGCAGGGCCTGTTTGACATCAACGCCCGCAAGGCCGCAAAGATCGTCGAGGAAGGTGCAGTCCTCTTAAAGAACGACGGCGCTCTTCCGCTTTCGGACGCCGCGCTTTCCGGGAAAGTCGCCCTGATCGGCCTCGGCAGCAAATATCCCGTGACCGGCGACCAGCAGGAGCGAAGCTTCGGCACAATAAGACGCATGCAGTCGGGTAAGGAAGCGCTCGAGGAAGTGACCGGCAGAAGCTTTATGGCATATCCCGGCATCGATTACGTCGGCGAGCCCATCCCCGCAGACTGCCTGTACCAGGACGAGGCGGCATCCAAACCCGGGCTTGTCAGGACCTACGGAATCCTGAATGAGGACAGAGACCCCGTGGCAGCGCAGGCAGGCCCCGGCGGCGCGGGCGGCGCTTTCCTCGGCTTCCAGGATTTTGACGAGGACGGCGTTCCGGTCGAAACCGGAATGACAAGCTATAACGCCGCGGCGGAAAAGCACCCCAAGGACTATCCTCTCGGACAGGTCTTCGGGATCGATCCGCAGATTAATTTCACGGTCGGAACCGATGAAAACGGCGAGGTCGTCAAGACCTACCGGAACGGCGCAAACGGCACGGCCTTTACCGATGAAGAGACCTACACCTGGAAGGGGTACCTCAAGGCTCCCGAGAGCGGCGATTTCAGCCTGATCCTGGAGTGCATCGGCGGCCAGGCGAGCTTCTTTATCCGCATGGAAGACGGCTGGAAGATGGCCGGAAAGAGTGAGATGCGCGAGTGGGCACAGTGGCCGTGGGAGTCCCTGATCTGCACCAGAGAAGGCATGGGAATCACTGCTTCCACCCTTCACCTCGACGAGGGCAAAACCTATCCGATCCTTGTGCACGCGCGCCAGTGCGTAAAGAACAAGGATCTTCAGCTCCGGCTCGCATGGCAGACGCCTTCCTTTGCAAAGAAGAACTATGCGGACGCCCTGAAGGCAGCATCCGAAGCGGATACCATTATTTACTATGCGTGCGACCGCGTGCTTCATGAGGCGCGCTCCGCAGTCCTTGCCGAGGAGCGCCCGCTGGAATTCGTGGGTGACCAGAAAAATCTCCTTATGGATGTGATCGCGGCAAAGAAGGACGGCGCAAAGCTGATCGTCATCGTCCAGGCCTCCAACGCGAAGGCCGTCGGCGAGTGGGAAGCAGCCGCGGACGCGGTCCTGACCGCCTATCATCCCGGCCAGGAGGGCGCAAGAGTCCTCGCCAGGATCCTGACGGGACAGATCAATCCTTCCGGAAAGCTTTCCCAGACCTGGCCCGCGGCGTCCGAAGATACGCCGGTCACGGACAGCGAGGAGCACCGCAGGCTTCGCGGCGTAGGATACGGCGATGCGAGCGACGTGCAGGTACGCATGACCGAGGGTATTTTCACCGGCTACCGCTACTACGACGAGTACAATGTAACACCGCAGTACCCGTTCGGACACGGCCTGTCCTACACAACCTACGAGTACTCGGATCTTACGGTGGAGGAGACCGCAAATGCGCCCGGAACCGAGGATTTCGGCAATACCTTTACCGTCCGCTTTAACGTCACCAACACGGGAAGCGTTAAGGGCGATGAGATCGCACAGGTCTACCTCGGAAAGGGCGAAGTCCCTGTTTACATGCAGGCGGCCAAAAAGCAGCTGGTCGGATACCTCCGCCTTAAGGACATCGCGCCTGGCGAGACAAAGAAGGCCGAAATCACGATCGACCCCCGCATGCTGTGCAGCTGGGATCCGGGCCTTACACTTCTGACCAGAAGCGACGGGACAAAGGATAAGTGGCTTCGCGTAACAGGCGAAAGACAGCTCCTTGTCGGCGCCTCCAGCCGTGATATCCGTCTGTGCACAAATATTAACGTGTAAACATTCAGAAGCGAAAGAAAATGACTGAAAGAAAACCTCAAAAATACACAAGGCAGGCAAAACGTAATCCGGACCGCAATCCGGATTACGATCCGGATTACAGGTCCGATAACGATCCGGATTATGAATATGATTTCGAAGAGGACGGGTGGGATGATTACGCCGGCCGCAGTTACTCCGACGAGGACGATCCCGGATACGATGACCGCGAATATGACGATCCCGATTACGATCCGGAGGATGACCTGGGCGGCGGAAGGCGGATTCCTCCCATTGTCATCCATCTGTCCATCATCGCGCTGATCCTTATCATCCTGGCGTTCGCCGTCTGGCGGCTTCTTCTGTGGAACAGGGGAACCGTCAGCGACATTGATCCCGATGCACAGACGACGCGCTACGATATCGAGGTCAATGACATGATGATAAAACTCACCGATTCAAAGCTTGCGGGACACCCCGACGACGGCGAGCTGAACATCCTGTGCCTCGGCGGAAACCCCTTCTCCGATGAAAGAGGAGAGGCAGGTCTTGCCGCAAAGATCGGAAAGCTCGGCAAGGCAAACGTCATCAACGGCGCCTTCCCGGATTCGCAGATCACCTGCAGGAATCCCGAGTACGATCCGTCTGATCAGGAAGGAATGGACGACATCTTCAATTTCTTCTATGTGGCGTACTGCATCAGCATCGGGAACTTTGACGCTATGGACAACGTCGCGGCCTTCCATATGGACGATGAACGCTACAGCGCCGCGATCGAAGCCCTCAAGAATACGGACTTTAACAAAATCGACATGATCGCCCTGATGTATGACAGCACCGATTACATCAACGAAATGCCGATCGTCAACGAGGGCTACCGCGACGAACTGACGACCTATGTCGGCTCCCTCAAAAACGGCCTCGAGCTGATCCAGGAGGCCTACCCGCACATCCGCATCATCTTCATGTCCCCGACCTATTCGGAGCTGGACGGCGGCAAGAGCGGACGCACGACAGACCTTGGAAACGGAACGCTCATCCAGTACTGGCAGTGGGCCTTCGATATTACCGGGTCCTGCAGCGTCTCCTTCCTGGACAATTACTACGGCTCCATCAACGAAAACAACTTCGGCGAGTATCTGTCCGAAGGCATGCACATCAACGAAAAAGGCCGGGAAAAGATTGCCGACCACTTCGTCTACAAGGCGATACTGGACAATTACGCCGAGTACGACGCCTCAAGTATGGCAGTGAAGTGAAAAATATCCCCTTCCATGATCTGATCCTGCATCATTTCACGGAAGGGGATTTGTCATATACTTTCTTCAGAGTTTAAGCCCACTTATATCGCACTTTTTCCGAACTATAGCGATTGTAATCCAAACGTTTCTCGCGCTGAAGCCTTTCAATTACTATATAAGGCCTGATTTGCTGACTCTCTGCGAAAGATTTGACAGCACCGAGGCTAAAATCAGCATGCCTGACAAATTCACTGTAAGCATTTGGTTCAATCAGTCTTGTGCTTGCAAAATCATCAGCTTCTTTCTCTTCGGCTGCGTTCCCATCATAATCGATAAAACTGATGGACTTGTTTACATCTCCATTAACGATATGTCCCAATTCATGAAAAAGCGAAAACCAGAAAATACCCGCATAGGAGCCCCTGATTGTCAGCACCATCTGATAAGTACCGTCCTCTTTTTTTGAGATATACCCCTGAACCGGCGCACCCCTGAAATTCCTGACAACCGAAAAATCTATTCCGTATTCAGAGAACAAATCGGTTAAAGACTTCTGAACAGATTCTCCTGCACTGCACATTACATTTTTAACCTTAGCCACAAGTTCGTCTGTCTTCTCAATATCAAATTTAGTCTTAACAATTCGCCCTTCTCCGGCAATTTGGCAAAGCCGGATCCATGCTCCCATCACGTACGGATCCGCTTTATGTTTTGTCGACAGCCTGAGTGCGCCTTCGGGAACCATTCTTTTAAGATTTGCTAAATCACTTATCTGGAGTGATTTCCTCAAAGAAAGTATGGATTTGTCAACCGTCTCTCTGCCCGGCATCCTGCCGGCTTCTCTCAGATATTTCACTATATCCTTCAGACTATTTCTCGCAGACCGTTCTTCATCTGTTATTGTATCCACTGCACTTGCTTCCAATAATTCGGCGTCATAATTTGCCTGCAGATTAATCCAGAAAGATTTAGGAACGCCCAGCGCATATTCCAACGCAAATGCAAATTTGGCAGAAATATCCTTCTTCCCGGCAATAACATTACATACATATGCGGGCGTTACACCTGTTCTGGCTGCTAATTCCGCCTGAGATATGCCCCGTTCTGCAAGAATATCCCCTATTGTTTCTCCCGGATGAATAATCAAATCACGGGATATACCAGTTATCTTTGCCTCCATGATAGTCACTCACCCCTTCAAATGGCAGCTTTTTCTTCATTCTCGAATAATCAGCGAAATACTTTTCAACTCTTTTGTTCGCATATGTTATTCGCAATTATGATCACCGCCATCCGTTATAACGCAATTAACCAATTGGTTAATTGCATTATAACATCTTTCCCACAAAAATGCAATAACGACAGCCTCTCATATACTTGTCGAAAATCAGAAAATCAGTGCCAGATATCATCACATCAATTCAAGAATGTCCTGTACAAGCTCCTGTCTTCTTTCCTGAAGAAGCAGGAGTTTGTTATAGCGGTAGTAAGCCTCGTTCGGGTGTGCGGTGAGGAATTCCATGCTCCACTTTCCGGCCGAAAGCTCGGAAAGGAAGATCACCATCTCCTGCCCTTCCCCGAAAGCTCTTGCGAGGAAGGCAAAGGCGCTTGTCAGTTTCGCGTCCGCGGATCGGATTTCCTCCTGGCGGCTGTTCTCTCTTGCGGCAAACCATGCGGACGCGGCGGCAAAGTCCCCAGCAGGGGCATCTGCGTTCATTCCAACTGCTGATTCAGCTGCGCTCATGCCTGCTGCCGATTCATCTGCCGGCCGGTTTTCCGATTCATCGAGGAGTCTGTTTTCCAGCTCCTCAAGGGCGAGGACGACGCCTCTCAGGCTCCTCTTTTTCTCTTCTGTCAGGAGCCGACCCTTCTCGTCGCTCCTTAAGGTCTCTTCAATCCGGTTCTTCTCGCCCCGGATATAGCCTGCGGCGGAGGGCTCCGCGCCGCTCTTTAAGTGCGCACGAAGGTCCGAAAGAATGGAAAGGAGCATTGTCTGCTCCGCCTTTTTTTGGGACAGGCCGCGGAAAATCTGCTGCAGCGCATCACTGAGGAGCAGGATGAGGCTCAGTTTCTCGTCGAAGGGTGCGTTCCTGACCTCAAGTGCTCTCTCACTGACCTTTCCGTCCAGGATATCCTCCACCCGGTAGATGTTCTTATATTTGTTGTACAGCGCGTAATAGGAGGCGAAATCCTCCGCGATCACGGGATCCTGCAGGTACTGGCCGGCGACAGTTTTCGTCACCGGGATCTGCTGCTTTTCATAGACCCGGATCAGGTGCGAGAGGTCCTCCCAGCCGCGGGCGGTGACAAAATAGCGGTCCTCGACGTCCGCGCGCACGGAATAGAAATTGTCCCTGCGAAGCGTAAGGTACGCCATGACGGAGCCGTGGATGCTGTTCGCCGACGCGTATTCCTTAAAGGCGTCGAAATCCTCCTCGATCTCCAGCTTCCGGACGCGGTCGAGGGTTACGATATCGAAGTCCCTGACGGATTTGTTGTACTGCGGAGGGTTGCCCGCCGTCACAATGATAAAACCGTCCGGCAGGTGATGGGTTCCGAAGGTTTTATACTGCAGGAACTGAAGCATGGTGGGCGCGAGTGTCTCCGAGACGCAGTTGATCTCATCGAGGAAAAGAATCCCCTCCTTCACGCCGGTCTTTTCGATCATGTCGTAGACGGAGGCGATGATCTCACTCATCGTATATTCCGTGATCTTGTAGGGAGTCCCGCCATAAACCTTGTCGGAAATAAAGGGCAGGCCAATCGTGCTCTGCCTTGTGTGGTGCGTAATGGTGTACGACACGAGGCCGATGCCGCACTCCTGCGCAGCCTGCCACGCAATCGCTGTTTTGCCGATTCCGGGCGGTCCGATCAGAAGGAGCGGCCTTTGCTTTTCGGGCGGAATCAGATACGCTCCCGTCTCATCCTTTGCCGTATATGCCTTTACTGTGTTGATCAGTTCCTGTTTTGCCTGCCTGATGTTCATATTTATATCCTGTCTTATTCTTTGTTCGTTTCTATAAATACAGCTTTGCCGCCCAGACCGGCACCTCCGCATCGGAGAAATCGTCCTCTGAGCGGAAAACAAATGCGGTGTCATAGGGTGTCGGCTTTTTGGGGTAAATCCCGTAGCCGTCTGTAAAATACAGGAGACCCTTCAGGTTCTTCAGCTCGCCCCTGGCCTGTAGCTCCTCCACGTATCTGAAAACCGGGCGGAAGTCGGTCCCGTAGCCGCCCCGCAGGTTAAAGCCGTCCGCAAAGCGGCGCATCTGCTCCACATCCGTGATCAGCGTATCTCCCTGCACCTGGTCGTCGCAGAGAATCACGTGAATACAGACGCGGCTGAAGAAATGGCCGCCTGTCAGAAGGATTGTCGCGGTATCGTTCAGGAATTCCCGCACGAGCCTGTCCTGGCAGGATGCGGAGGTATCGATCGCGATGACAAGCTCCTCGATTTTCCTGGCCTCGCGGAACTCGTTCTCCTCAATGAGGGGCATGTTGCCGTACATCTGCATCCCGAAATTATAGAAGCCGTAGTCAAAGCTGTCCATGTCGATGCCGGCTTCTTCCCGAAGGACCTTGAACTTCGAGAGCCACTTGCGGTAGTCCGCGCCCTGCCTCAGCTCATACCTGAGGATCCGGTCAAGATGGCCTCTTTCTTTCCCGGCCTTCTTCTCCTCACCCTCCAGGGCTGCCCGCACCTTCCGGGCATTCTTCTCCCAGTCTTTATCCAGCTTTTCTGCCTGCTCGCGGCTCATATACGCGAGGTCCTCTGCAGGGTTCTTCTGGATCTGCGCAGGCTCCTGCGCGTTCTTTTCTTCCCCGCTGTTTTCCCGCGGGCTCTCCTGATTCCCGCCGTCGCCCTGCGGATTTTCGCGTCCGCCGTCGTTCTCCTGCGGATTCTCCCGGTCGCCGCTGTTTTCCTGCGGTTTTTCCCTGCTGCCGCCTTCTCCTCCCGCGCCGCCGGATGACGGCGCCGGCACGGGCGGGGTCTCCCTGAGTCTTTCCCAGAAGGAGTGATCGTCCATATAGAATTCCTTCTGCAGGAGCTCTTCCTTTACATAGTCTCTCGGGCGGGAGGTGAAATATCTGTACAGGCGGGGTGCGGTCAGGACTTTGACTTCATCCTGCAGCTCCCGGTAGATTTCTGCCCGCCTGTCGGTGACGGTCCTTGCGACCGCGTCGCTCTCAATCGAGTCCACGACCGACTCCGCCGCGATATCGCAGCAAAGATCCCAGAGCTCCGCGTCCCTGTACCCCTCCGCAGCGAACATGTGTCGGAAGAGGCAGTGCATCAGAAGGTGCATGTATACGCGGTTTAACTGAAAGGGAAACTCCAGATAGGTCTGCATCAGGTAATGCGGATTAAAGAGGATATTGACGGCGTCCGTCCCGACGTTAGTCGTCGAAAGGTCCATCACAAAACCGAGGCTCCCCAGGGCCTGTCCCATAAACGGCATGCCAAGGTAAAGCTGCGTACGGACCGCGTCGAGGATTCTGCGGCCGGTCTCTTCCAGAAGGAGCCTGTGCTGATTGCCTTTATTTAACTGCGCTCCTTTGTCCATCACCATGCCTCCGGCATAAGGAGCATGTCACTGTCCTGCCCCCTGCTGCCCCTCATAAGCGCGTCCATGATCAGAGCGCAGATCTGCGTCTGGCCCAAAGCCGATGCGCACTGCGCGCCCTTTTCCAGTGCGCTGCGGTCCAGAAGTGCGGGGCCTTTTTCCGTAAGGAAACGGATCCTGTCCATGTCCTTTTGCCGGATCAGGAGTTCAAGGAGCTGCGCCGCATTCTGCGAGACAAATTCCTCATACCGCGCCCCGGCCGTTTCGCGCAGCTCTTCCGGGTACATCAGCCGGTCGAGCGTGATGCTGACCGTAGCCGCAAAATCGTAGTCTGTAAGTCTTCCCGTCAGCCGGTCATATCCGTCGTAGTCGATCCTGTATTTTCCCACGCACTCCCTGTAGGCTACGCCCGCACCTTCCGTGGAAAAATGAATGGCGCGCGCCATCGTATCCTCCATCGCCTCGCGGACGTACTCCGGGAAGGTCAGGAAGAGCTCCCGGCCATCCGGAAAAAGAAGGCGGAAGCGAAGCCCCCTGTCCTCGTCGCGAAGGAGCTCGCGGACCGTCACATAATTATCGGGAATATCGCAGACGACCTCAATAAGGGAAAGGGACGGGCAGTTACGGATCACTCCGTCATAAAGATCCTGCGCGCCGTTGTGAAGGGAGAGCTTTTCCAGCTGAAGACACCCGTAAAAGGCAAAGGAGCGGATCGTCTCAATGCTCTTTGGAAGAGCTATCTGCCGGAACCCCGCTCCCGCAAAGGCGTGCGATGCGATGCTTTTTACCGGGATGCCGTCTATATTTTCCGGCACAGTAAGGTTCTGAGATTCGACTCCTGCGCCGGTGATTTCGGCATAGGAATTTCCCTGCCGGTCGGTTTTGATTTCGAAAGTAAAAGCCATTTGATCCTATCTTCTCCAGGCGGAGACAATCGAGGGGCAGACATAGATATCGTACCCGTCGGTGTTGCCGATCAGGACAAGGCCGCTCTTTGCCGGGTCCTTTTTCATCTCCCTTGCCGCCTCGAGAACCGCATAATTGCAGTCGTACTCATCCATCGCGGCGACCAGCTTATCCGGATCGATGGGGTCGGTGTTTTCCATCGCGTCGTAGACCGAGTGGTAGAAGCCCTCGTACACCGGCATCTGCATCTCGCGGCCGTACGGCATCTGGATGCGGGAGTCGTACTGTCGGACGAACTGGGTGAGTCCCACGGGCATGGCCGCCATCGTGACCTCTCCGCCCGTATCGTTCATGATGATGTCACATATGTTCATGACCATCTGCGGAAGGTGAAGGCGGTTGTCCGCCCGGCGGATATTGACATTGCTGCCTGCGTAAACAAAGCTGCCGCACAGGATGATGAGCGCGCAGGCTATGGCGCAGCAGGCCGCAGTCCTGACATTGCCGGACGCCCCTGCCTTTGCAGGAAGCTCAGTCCCGCCGTGCGTATCCTCTGCAGACACTGCCTGTGCCTTTCCTCGCCCGGGCAGGCGCTCCGCCAACTTCACGGCGCAGTAAGCAATCGTCGCGTTCATGGGGATCATCCACAGCAGGCGATAATAGGTGTCAGCCCCTTCGATTTTCGCATATACCGCATAGAAGGGCGGCAGCAGGAAAAGGCACAGGAACACCAGCGGCATGTACAGAAAAAGCAGCCGGTTTATTATGTTTTTCTCAGTGACAAGCAGGTAAACAAGCGCCGCCGCGTACAGAAGGGGCAGCACGCCGGTTCCGCAGTAGCCTGTCAGGATTGAAAAAATCTCACTCATCTTAGTAACCACGTCCGCCCTGCAGGTAGTACCAGATATATTCCGGATGGATCAGGGCAAATAATACAGCCATGAAGACCGCGCTCGGGAGGCAGCAAAGAAGCATCCCCCCGAAAACCCGCAGCGGTTTTTTCATCTTTCCCGCGCAGTAAATCGTGATGAAAATACTGCCCGTCATCAGCAGCAGGGCCGACAGGACCGGCGCCAGCATTGTGCAGAAGCAGGAAGCGATGTTGATCAGAATAACCCGCAGCCAGAAGAAAGCCTTTTCGCGCCGGGAGGTCTGTTCGTCCGCAAAGGCTCCTGCCATCTGCAGGAGTGTCGCAAGGACCGCCGGCACCAGGAAATTGACAAAGACCGATTTCCCCTGCCAGGTCCTCATCATCAGGAAGGTCTCCGGCGTAAAGATCGACGTGTTGCCAAAGAGCTGGAGCACCGAAAGGACGCAGAGAAAAGCGGGAAGCTTGTTTTTCCTGTCCTCGTCGTCCTTGAGCAGGCAGGACGCCAGCTCGTAAAAGGCGATGTCGGTCAGCGGAAGGAAAACCAGCGGGATCATACTGTGGGTCACAATCGCGGGGTGCGTCCCGCAAAGGGTACTCACGGCAGCGATCCACATGGGAATCATGGCCAGGGCGTGGCGCCAGTCGACCGGCGCGGGGACTCCCGTGTAGGCGTTGTTCTTATACATGGTTCCCTTCTGCCAGGCCTGCACGGACTGGGCGACGTAGTAGGCGTCGTCGCCGTCAAACGACATACGCGAGTAGAGCATGTAAAGCTGAAGGAGAAGAATTACGGCAAATACCGCCCACAGGGGGCTTACGGCGTGCGCGGACATGCGCACTCCTCTCCCCGTCCGCTTCGTTTCAACGATATACAGCGCGGCGCCGGCGAGGATCCAGAGGATGCTGACAGCGCTGTAAATCTTCACTAAAAGGTAGAGGTCGGCATCGTACGTTGTCATCATGACCGCCGCGCCCAGCAGCTCGAAGACAGAGAACGAGGACAGAAATCCCATGACAATGACAAGCGCGGGGCTTCTCTTGTCCCGCCCAAGCAGCATGGACGGCAAAAGCCCCATCGCAGCGGGCACAAGTCCCGCCCATATGAAAAATACCGCAAGTTTAATCAGTGCGCTCAAGCCACACTCCTGTTTATACTTCAGCGTGCAGGGCCGGTTCATCCGACGCCCTGCTGCATCGCTTTATCTGTTATTAACCCCTTCAAGCTCATATACATAGAGTATATACGGGGACTCTTCGTCCGTGTATGTCCCGCGGAGGGTAAGGTCCTTTTCTTCCGCGTTGGTCAGGCAGATTCTGGAGAAAATATATCTGCAGTCCAGCTCGCCAAGGGCCGCCGGATCGATGTCAATCTCCTCATTTTCGTGCGCATAGGTGCGGACCGGCTCCACGATGATCGGGCTGACCCCGGAATAGAGATAGCATCTCGCGCCCCAGGAGTCAAAATACGCCGCAGACCCTTCGTTCTTTTCCAGTGCGGGGGCAATCGCCCTTCGGAACTTTTCCTTATACTCCAGCGGGTAGAACCCGAGATACCCGTCAATGGTCGCGATGCCGTCGTACTCGAGGATCGCCGGATAGAAGCCGTAGGCGGCGGACCACTCGCCGCTGTAGCCGATATCCTGTTTCGCCTTTTCAAACAGCTTTTCCGAGTAGAACTCACGGTAGGTGAGGGACTCCTCGGCTTTGCCGCGCAGCAGCTGATTTGCCTGTGCATGCGCGGTGTGATAAAGATCATTATACGTCGTATCGGAAAGAAGTATAACTGCGGCAGCCGCAAGCGGCGCGAGGCAGGCCAGTGCGGTAAGAAGCCGCGAAAGGGATTCCCTGCGTGCATACCGCGCGGCTCTTATCAGCACGATGCAGAAGGCGCCGTACCAGAGGAAAGCATTGAAAAAGGAGGTTCTCCCGAACTGCCAGCCGGTCAGCGGGGGGACAAGCTTTTCGACAAGGCCCCGGAAGGCCCTGCTGTAATACAGCCCGTATATGGCGCTGTTAAAAACAAGAAGCGCCATGATCCGGTTGAAGATATCGCCCGCCGCGCCGCGAAGATTGCGCGTTTTCAGGTAGCGGACATTCTGCAGGACAAACCAGATCAGGCAGACCGGCATCACCAGCTTTTGCTGGAGACCGCTCTCATGCATGCCGCCCTCTTTAAAGGCAAACCACGCAGAGCTGACAACCTGTGCCGCGCTGAGGTCTCCCATGTCCGCGACAGAGCGGATCGTCACGGTATCCGAGAGCAGCATGGAGGCAAACAGCCTGTACTCGAACAGGATAAAGCCGGCGGAAAGCACGATGATCGCGATAAGCAGCCGCCTGTCAAAGCGCCTTGTAAGGATCAGCTCTCCCAGCCAGTAAACTGCCATATAAGCGAGGATAAACAGGCCGAAATAGGAAAAATAGGAAATCAGCGGATAGCAGAAAATCAGCAGGTACCACTTTAAGGCTGCCCGCCCGCTCTCTTCTTTTTTAAGGCGGATCAAAAGATAAAGGATCAGCGGGATCGAAGAAAAGCAGATGCCGAAAGTCGGGAAGAAATTCACGAGTCCGTAGCAGAAGCCGCAAAGCAGGATGATGGTATCTGCGACGCCGCCCGCCTGCTGTCCCCGGTTCGCCGTGGCCTGAAGCTCTTTTGCCAGAAGGACAAAGGAGACGATGCCGATAACAACCTTCAGGATATAGTTTGCAACGTATGCGGCAAAGGGCGGCAGGCCCATGTAAAGGAGAGACGGGAGCCAGAACTGGGAGGGCAGGTCATCTCTTGTAACGCCGTGCAGGAAGGGGACCTCTGCCCCGGAGGCAAAAAAGAGGCCGTTCTCCTTCAGCATCTGAAACTGCGGCTGGAACAGGTCCAGGTTGTCCGGGACCGCGATGCGCGCATTTTCCCCTGTGATCATATAGAACAGGAGGACCAGGATAAGATAGATTCCGATAAAGAGCGCCGCAAGGCGCGGCAGGTTTTCCCTTTTTGTTTCCATAACTATCTGTGCAGCATGTTCCGCTGGACCTCAAAGTCCCTGCGGCTGGAGCGGTCAAGGTTTGAGAGAATAAGGCCGGCAAAAAACGACTGGATCGCCGCCATCATAACAAACCCGCAGACGATCAGTGTCGGGAATTTCGCGACCAGTCCCGTGTGCAGGTAGTCCCTGAATACGGGGATGAAAAACAGGATGGAAATCGCCGCGAGAATGGCCGAAAGCGTGCCGAAAAAGCCCATCGGCTTATAGTCTCTGTACAGGTTGAAGATGGTCTTCAGGACGCGGATCCCGTCGGCGAAGGTGTTGAGCTTGGAGCTGCTCCCCGCCGGGCGGTCTCTGTAGTCGACGATGACGTTGTCGATCTGCATGTTGTTGTAGACCGCGTGGATCGTCATCTCGGTCTCGATCTCAAACCCTTTTGACAGGACGGGGAAGGTCTTTACAAAATCGTAGGAAAAGGCACGGAACCCCGTCATGATGTCCTTGATTTCGCACCCGAAGAGGCGGTTGATGCTGTCTCTTACAAGGGTGTTGCCGAAATTGTGGAAGGGCCGTTTGTTTTCGGTAAAATAGGTCGACGAGAGGCGGTCTCCCACCACCATGTCGGCGTTCTGCTCCAGCACCTTTTGGGCGAGCTTCGGCGCTTCGTCCATTGGGTAGGTGTCATCGCCGTCCACCATGATATAGCAGTCCGCGTCGATTTCGCGGAACATCCTGCGGATAACGTTGCCCTTTCCCTGCAGGTATTCCCTGCGCACGATGGCGCCGGCGGCCAGCGCCTCTTCCTCGGTGCGGTCCGTCGAGTTGTTGTTATATACATAGATCACGGCATCCGGGAGGGCCGCTGCGGCGTCCCTTACCACCTTGCCGATCGTTTTTTCTTCATTGTAGCAGGGGATCAGGACTGCAATCCTGTCTCTGTTTTTCTTCTGCTCTTCCATCATCCGTATCCTGCCCTGCGGCTTCGTGTCCTCCGTTTTTCTGCGGCTTCTGCCCTACGGCTTTCTGTCCTCCGGTTTTTCCCTGCAGCTTCTTCCTGCGGTTTTCGCCCTGCGGCTGCCTCAGAACGGCCAGAGATAGCTGCCGCGGTTTTCTTCGATTTCCTCGGAAATCTCGTCCATGATTTTCCGGCGGTACTCGCGCATCTGCCTTCCGCGCTCTCTTCTATCCTCATGCGTCTCGCCGGAGAGTCTCGGGCCTCTTGCCCCCGGCGCGGGGTAAGCATCCGCGCCGATCATTTCCTCGGGCTCGGTGCGCATGTCCTCGCTCCCCTTCATTGCGCCCTTGAACTGTGTTTCATACAGATCCTCATAGACGCCGCCCGCGTTTACAAGCTCCTTGTGCGTTCCGCGCTCGACGATCTGTCCGTCCTTTACGACCAGTATCTCATCGGCCGCAAGAATCGTCGAGAGTCTGTGCGCGATGAGGATGCTGGTGTGCTCGGCAACGAGCGGGTCGATCGCTTCCTGGATTTTGCTCTCGGAGATGGAATCCAGGGCGCTGGTCGCCTCGTCGAAAATCAGGAGCGCCGGGTTCTTGAGGAGAGCCCTTGCGATGGAGATGCGCTGCTTCTCTCCTCCGGAGAGCTTGAGGCCGCGGTTGCCGACGACCGTATCGAGGCCCTTCTCCTGCGCCTGCACGAAGTCATAAATATTTGCCTTTTCGAGAGCGTCGATCAGTTCCTGCTCCGTCGCCTCGGGCTTTACATACAGGAGGTTCTCGCGGATCGTACCGTTAAAGAGGTAGGTATCCTGCGTCACGACGCCGATGTTGCTTCTAAGATAAGTGAGGTCGAGATCCCTTACATCCACGCCGTCGAACGTCACGCTCCCGCTGTCGACATCGTAGAGTCTCGGGATCAGGTTGATGATCGTGCTCTTGCCCGATCCGGAGGGGCCGACGATCGCGATGCTGTGCCCGCTCTCGAGGCGGAAGGACACGTCCTTCAAGACCTTCCTGTCCTTCTCGTAGCCGAAGGAGACGCCGGAAAACTCGACCGTTCCCTCTGCCTTATCCGGGGCGATCGGATTTTCCCTGTTTTTGATCTCGACCGGCATGTCAAAATAGTCGAAGATGCGGGAAAACAGCGCCATGGAGCGCATCCAGTCGACCTGGATGTTCAGGAGCGAATTCACGGGGCCGTACATCCTTCCGAGAAGGGCGACCAGCACGGTGATATCGCCGACGGTCAGGTTCGCATTCCTCTTTATCATAAGGAGGCCGCCGACCAGGTACAGGAGCATCGGGCCGACGCTCGTGATGGTGGAGAGGACGACGCGGAACCACCTGCCTGCCATGCCTTCCTTAATATTGAGCTCGATCATCCGGCGGTTTGCTTTTTCGTATTTCTCGTATTCCTGCTCTTCCCTGCAGAAAAGCTTGACGAGCGTCTGTCCGCTGACGGAGAGCGTCTCGTTCAGGATCCCGTTGATCTCGTCGTTGCTCTCCTGCGCCTGCCTTGTCAGGTCCCAGCGCGTTTTCCCGGCCTTTCTGGTCGGAATGGTAAAGAGCGGCACGATGATGATCCCGACGGTCGCGAGGATCCAGTTCTTCCGGTACATCGCGATCAGCGCCGCAATCAGGGTGATCGAGTTGGAGAGGATGCTGGTGAAGGTATTGGTAATGACCGACCTCACGCCATCGATGTCGCTCGTCATTCTCGTTATGATATCGCCCTGGTTATTGCTTGTAAAAAAGCGCTGCGACATCGACTGGAGATGGCGGTACATCCGGTTGCGCATATCGAAGGTGATGTGCTGCGCAATCCAGGAATTCATGTAGTTCTCGGCAACACCGATCAGGTTGGAGCCGAGCGTCACAAGGAGGGAGAGCACGATGTAGAAAACGAGCTTTCCGAAGTTCCTGCCGATCAGGCCTTCATCGAGAATCCTGCCCGTAAGGATCGAGGGCATAAGACCCAGCACGGAGGAAAACACGATGCAGACAAGTGTAAGGAGCAGCTGCTTCCAGTAGGGCTTAAGCCACGACATGACGCGGAAAAGGAGATCCTTTGTCACCTTCGGCATGTTTGCCTTTTCTTCTTCGGTAAGGAACCTTCCGCCCCTTCCCATTCCGCCCATTCCACCGGGTCCGGCCATACTCCACCTGCCTTTCGCAACATTAATTTATAGAACCTGATAAGTAGAATACCTTTCGCGCTTTTTTTCGTCAACCGGACGCGCCGGCGCAGGCGTTTTCCATATTTGTGCATATTTGCCTCGATTTTCTCGATCTTTTGTGCAGATTGCTGACCGGATTTTGTGAATCTTATTTGTACCGATGAAATATTGTCTATTGTTCATATTCGCGATAAAATATTATAGGTTTTTCCGCACACTCTTTTCCTGCGCGGCATCCGGCGGGAGGCTTATTCGAGTGAAATCTGACAGAAAATAATTCCGGAAGGTCCGGCGGGCGGAGTGGCTGACGGCAAAAACCACAATAAATCAGCCGCGCGAAAAGCGGCGCGAAAGGAATTGTTATGAGTCAAACGAACATGTTAGCAATGATCCTGGCCGGCGGCCGGGGGAGCCGCCTGCATGAACTGACCAGCAAGGTCGCCAAACCGGCGGTTTCCTATGGCGGAAAGTACCGCATCATCGACTTTCCCCTCAGCAACTGTGCCAACAGCGGCATCGATGTAGTCGGCGTCCTCACTCAGTATGAATCCGTCCTGCTCAACAGCTATGTGGCAGCGGGCGGCCGCTGGGGACTTGACACACGTGACAGCGGTGTCTTTGTACTCACTCCCCGCGAGAAGGCGGACGAGGGGCTCGATGTTTACCGCGGCACGGCGGATGCCATCTCCCAGAATATCGACTTTATCGACACCTATGATCCGGAGTATCTCCTTGTTCTTTCCGGCGACCACATCTATAAGATGAACTACGCGAAGATGCTGGATTACCACAAGGCGAACAAGGCCGACGCCACGATCGCGGTTATCGGTGTCCCGATGAAGGAAGCCAGCCGTTTCGGCATCATGAATACGGATGAGACGGGAAGGATCGTCGAGTTCGAGGAAAAGCCCGCCAACCCGAAGAGCAATCTTGCTTCCATGGGTATCTATATTTTCAACTGGAAGCTCATGCGCAAAATGCTGCTCGATGATATGAAGAACCCGAATTCCAGCCACGACTTCGGCAAGGACTTCATCCCGGTCATGCTGAATAACGGCAAGGCTCTGTATGCTTATGAGTTCAAGGGCTACTGGAAGGATGTAGGAACGATCGATTCCCTGTGGGAAGCGAACATGGATCTTCTGGACGACAAGAATGAGCTGAACCTCTCGGACCATTCCTGGAAGATTTACACCGAGGACTCCTCCTCTATTCCGCAGTACATCGGAGCAGATGCAAAGATTCACCGCGCGTATATCACGCAGGGCGCAGTCGTAAAGGGCGAGGTTCACAATTCCGTTCTCTTTACCAACTCCACGGTGGAAGCAGGCGCCAAGGTTATTGATACGGTGCTCATGCCCGGCGCAGTCGTCGAGGAAGGTGCCGTCGTCACGAGGGCACTGGTCGCAGACGGCGTCCGCATCGGCAGGAACGCTGTCGTAGGCAGCGCTGACAGCGAGAATATTCTTCTCGTAGCAAAGAGAGTCAAGGGGGAGGAATAATCGTCATGGCAAATAAAGCATTCGGAATCATTACCTCTGCCGCCAATTATATCCATGTCGAAGGGATGCATGACTACCGCCCGATCGGCGCGTTTTCCTTCGTCGGCAGATATCGCGTCGTCGATTTCCCGCTTTCCAACATGAGCAATTCGGGAATCGACCGCATTCAGGTTTATATCAATTCCAGACCCCGCTCGATCATTGATCACATCGGGTCCGGCCGTCATTACAATGTCAACAGCAAGCGCGGCAGAATCCAGCTTCTGTTCACAGAGAGCAACACGCCCGGCGGCCTGTATGACACAGACATCGAGGCTATGACGGAGAACATGGAGCAGATTGAGCGCATGACCAATCCTTATGTCGTCATTGCGCCGAGCTATATGGTCTACCGCGAGGATTATTCAAAGCTTCTGGAGGATCACATCGCCTCCGGAGCGGATATCTCGCTCCTGTACTACAAGCACAGCAACGCCAAGGAAGAATACCTGAATGCCGGCACGCTGAACCTGAACCGCCAGAAGGGCGTCACCTCCATCACAAGAAACCTCGGCGATGCTAAGGAAAAGAACATTTTCATGGACACCTATATCATGTCCAAGGAACTGCTCATCCAGCTCATCAAGGAAGCAAAGGCATACTCCTCCCTGTACACTCTGTCGCAGATCGTCAGTGACAAGTGCGCCGAACTCGATGTCCGCGGCGTCCAGCACAAGGGCTACTTTGCAGCGATTCTCAGCCTGAAGGATTACTACAACGCAAACCGCAGACTCCTCTCGCAGAAAGACGCGGAAGACCTGTTCAAGCCCAACTGGCCGATCTATACAAGAACCACCGATTCCTGCCCGACCAAGTACTATGAGTGCTCGGATGTGCGCAACTGTCTCGTTTCCAACGGGTGTCTTATCGAAGGAACCGTTGAGAACAGCGTAATCGGCCGCGGCGTCCGGATTAAGAAGGGCGCTGTCGTAAAGAATTCCATCATCCTTGCCTACACAACCATCGGCGAGAATGTCCGTGTGGAAAACCAGATCGTGGACAAGTGGGCGAACATCTCCCATGTCAAGGAAGTCGTCGCTCCCGAAGGCCAGCCCGGCTACGTCAAGAGGAACGACTCTCTCTGATCCGCCTGATCAGGAGCTCTCGATCCGTATCTTCGGAATCCACAGCATTTCATATAACAGCCGCATCATCCTGTGATGATGCGGCTGCTGGTTTGCACGGGGAATAGCGAAAAATCGCACCGGCTGTCACCGGTGCGAAGATCTTACACTCTCATTTTCTTTTCTACATTACAACTGCCTTGCTTCTCCACTTGCCGACCCTGTACATAAAGGCTGTAATGCCGGCGCCGATCAGCCAGGTGATCAGCATCGAGATCTGCATCATGTAGCAGTTGCCCTGGGGGAGCTCCGGCGTTCTGGTCAGTCCGACCATGATATATGCGAGCGGCACGCGAAGCGCGATGGTTGTCAGCATGGAAATCCACATCGGAGTCACGGTATCGCCGGCGCCTCTCATGACGCCCGACAGGCACTGGGTTACCTCCATGGCGATGTATCCGACGGACAGGATGCACATCATCCTGTAGCTGAGATTAATCAGGTCTTCCGTCGTTGTAAAGACGCCCATCAGGCCCTTGCCAAACAGAAGGATGAGTCCTGTCAGGACGGCGGAGACCGCCATGGCGACCAGTGTGCCCTTCTTTGTTCCCTCCACGACTCTGTCAAGCTTTCTCGCGCCGATATTCTGGCCGGCGAAGGTTGTCATGGCCGTGCCGAAGGAGAACGCGGGCAGCATTGCGAAGCCGTCGATACGCATGACGATGACGTTGGCCGCAATGTACATTTCACCGAAGCTGTTGGTAAGGGACTGGACAATGATCATCGACATGGAGAAGATCGCCTGCGTAATTCCGGAGGGAAGTCCCAGCCGGATCAGCATGGATGTGTACCTTTTCTCAGGCCACAGATATTCCTTCTTCATATCGAACAGCATCTGGAGCTTTGTCAGCTTCCTGACCGACAGGAAGGCGGACACAAACTGGGCGACGACAGTTGCGAGCGCAACGCCGTTGACGCCCATACCGAACTTTGCGACGAACAGCCAGTCAAGGACAATGTTCAGGAGCGTTGCCACGAGCAGATAAATCAATGCGGACACGGAATCGCCGAGTCCCCTTAAGACACCGCTCAGGATATTGTAGAGACCTCCGCCCAGAATACCAAGAGAGATGATAATCAGATAAGAGGTGCACCATCCGATGATACTCTCCGGCGTGGAAAGGAGCTTCAGGAGCGGCCTCGAGATAATCGGGCCGACAATCATGATGATCAGCGACGCGACGAAGGTGCAGGTGAGACAGCACCCGATTGTCTTCGAAAGCTCTTCCCTCTGCTTTGCCCCGTAATACTGGGAAACCATGACGCTCGCGCCGACGGAAATACCCATGAAAAGAACCAGGAGCAGGTTCAGGATCGGCCCTGCGCTGCCGACAGCAGCCAGCGCATTGTCACCGACATATCTACCTACAATGATACTGTCCACAGTATTGTAAAGCTGCTGCGCGATATTCCCCAGAAGCATCGGAATCGTGAACTTCACGATCTGCTTCACCGGTGATCCCTGCGTCATGTCAACCGGCGCGAACAGTTCTTTAATACTCATCATACCTCCTGTCTTATATTGCACGAAATACTGCAACTTTTCGAATTCTATTATATTCTACCGACTTTTCTACTATATTTCTTATTTGCACTCCGACAATTCTACAGCGGCAATGCGGCAGCCGCAATATCAGTACGCCCTGTCCGTCTCCATCTCTATATACTGCCTGGTATACAGCTCGTAGTACGCCCCCTTCTTCGCCATAAGCTCCGAATGGGTTCCTCTCTCAATGATCTTCCCGTCGCTGACAAGGAGAATGATATTGGCATTTACGATCGTCGAGAGTCTGTGCGCGATGACAAAGGAGGTCCTTCCCCTGATCACGGTCCCGATCGCGTCCTGGATCGCCTTTTCCGTCACGGTATCGATCGAGGAGGTCGCCTCGTCGAGCACGAGGATCCTGGGATCCGCAAGGAGAGCCCGTGCGAAGGACAGGAGCTGCTTTTCACCTGTGGACAGGTTGCTGCCGCCCTCTCCCACATCACTGTCGAGTCCCTTGTCGAGCTTGTTTACTACATCCTCGGCGGATACCAGCCGGAGCGCCCGCCAGATCTCTTCGTCTGTCGCATCCGGTTTGCCGTAGCGTAGATTGTCCCTGACAGAGCCGGAGAAAAGGTGCGGCGTCTGGAGGACATAGCCGATGCTGCTGTGCAGCCAGAGCTGCGATCTCTCCCTTACGTCTCTTCCGTCGATCAGGTCCTGTCCCATCGTCGGCTCATAGAAGCGGCAGACAAGGTTAACGAGTGTCGACTTGCCGGCGCCGGTCTCCCCGACGATAGCGACATTGGTTCCGTGCGGGACCTTCAGGTCAAAGTGCTCGAGCACCATCTCATCGCCGTCCGGGTAGCGGAAGGAAACGTCCCTGAATTCCACATCTCCGTGGAGAGGCTCCCAGTTCTCCTTCTTCGGATGGAAAGTGTCGCCGTATTTCTCAATGACCTCCGGCGTATCCGCAACGTCCGACTCCGTCTCCAGAAGCCTTGTGAGACGCTCGATATTTACCTGGATCGCAATCACTCCGGAGAGCGTCGAGATGACGTTCTGGATCGGCTCCATCATACCCAGGGCATAGGTCATAAAGACCGAGAGCGTTCCGATCATGATGACGCCCTGCCTTGTGATCATGCCGCCCTTCCAGAGAACGAGCGCGAGGGCGGCCGAGGAGGTCAGCGTGACCAGCGAGCGGAACAGCGCCGAATGGTGCGCCGCCCGTACCGCCGTGTGTCTGTATTCCTCGGTGTCCTTCTCGAAGTCCTTCTGTATCGTGTCCTCCACGACCAGCGTCTTGATCTGCTTTGCGCCGGTGATTCCCTCGTTGAAATCTCCCGTGATCGTTGAGTTGATCTCGCGGATCTTCCGGTTCAGCACGACAAGGATCCTCTGGAAGAAGATGATCATCAGGGCCGCGAACGGCAGGAGCGCCAGAATGTAGAGCGCAAGCCTTAAGTTGATCGCGAGCATCATGATAAGGACGCAGATCACGTAAGAGCCGTTCCAGACGGTATCCATCAGGTACCAGGCAATCAGCTCTCCGATTTTGCCCGAGTCGCTCATTACCCTCGCGTGGATATATCCGACATTGTTCTGGTTAAAATAGGAAAATGACAGCGTCTGCAGGTGGTTGAAGGCGGCGTTGCGAAGGTCCCTGTCGACCGACATCTCCACCTTTCCGCCCAGGTACGTGCTGATAAAGTTTCCGATGACCTGGATGACCAGAAGGATGACATACAGCACGATAAAAAGCCCGAGACCCTGCAGCGTTTCTCCCGCGACAAAGTGGTCCAGCGCATAGCGGTTGAACAGCGGATAGACCGAATCGATCAGGGAGCTGACGATGCCGAGCGTCACCATGACGACGATCATCTTCCTGTACGGCCTCACATATGGAAGGAGCTTCGGTATACCGAACCAGGGAAGCATCCTGCTGTTTTCGTTGTTGTCTTTACTGCTCATAAGCGTTTGTCTGCAAATCGTAGATCCTGCGGTAAATACCGCCGGCCTTTAAAAGCTCCTCGTGGGTCCCCTGCTCGGCGATCCTGCCTTTGTCCATGACAATGATCCGGTCGGCGTTCATCAGCGTCGTGATGCGGTGGCCGATCAGGATCCGGGTCGAGGAGCCGGTGTTTTCCTCCAGCGCATGCCGGATCTTCGCGTCCGTCTGCGCATCCACTGCGGAGAGGGAATCGTCGAAAACCATGATCGGAGGCCTGCGGATCAGCATCTGCGCAATGGCCGTGCGCTGCTTCTGTCCTCCGGAAAGGGTAACGCCCCGCTCGCCCACGAAGGTTTCATAGCCCTTGGTAAAGCGCCTGACCGTCTCGTCGAGGCTTGCGATTTTGGCCGCGCGCCGCACCTCGTCCATGTAGGAGGCGCGGTTTTTGCCGGTTGTTTTGTTGCTCTTATGCGCAGGTCCCGAGTCGGAGACCGCGATGGCGATGTTTTCCGCAAGCGTCCGGGAAAACAGGAACGGCTCCTGAAGGACAAAGCCGATGTGGCTTCGAACCCAGGAGGCCTTCATGTCGGCGATATCAACGCCGCCGACCGTGATGCGCCCGCTCCGCCTGCCGGATCCCTTGCCGGCGCCGGACTTGCCTTCGCCTGAGGCGTCTTTTGCATCTTTGCCGGAATCTTCTTCGTCCAGGCTGTACAGTCTGTCAAGGAGCTGCATCAGTGTGGATTTACCGGAGCCCGTGCTGCCCAGGATCCCGAGCGTGGTTCCGGCCTTTACCGTAAAGGACACGTCGTCGAGAATCTTATCCTCGCTCCCCTCATAGGCAAAGCTCACGTGCTCGAAGGAGATGTCTTTGTCCATGGGCGGCGTCAGGGCATTTTCCCTGTCTTTTTCCACGGGGGAATTCATGATGAAGCGGATTCGGTCGATGGAGATTCCCGCCTTACTCATCTCGGAAATGATGCGTCCGAGGCCGCGGACGGGCCAGGTCAGCATCGCGTTGTAGGAAATAAAGGCGATGTAGTCGCCGGCGCTCAATGCGCCGCGCACGCAGAATACCGCCCCGAGTGCCGTGACGGTCAGTATCTGGAGGCCGGAGATGAGATCGCCGACTGAGAAGAACATCGACATCAGGCGCATCAGGTCGACCCACATCTTCGTGTACTCGCGGTTCTGTGTCTCGAACCGTTCGCGCTCGTACTGCTCTCTTCCGAAGGCCCGGACGACGCGGACGCCCGTGAGGTTCTCCTGTGCGATTGCGGAGAGCTTTCCCTCGTGGATGTCCACCTTTTCAAAGGATGCCCCGATCCGGCTGTGGAAGAACAGCGAGTAGCCGACAATGACCGGCAGGAAAACGCCCGCCGCCAGTGTGAGTGTGGGATGGATGCCCGCCATGAACCAGATCGCCAGCACAAGGAGCAGGACTACGCGAAGAAGTCCCGTCATCTGCTCGGCGAGGAACCTTTTTACCATTTCCACGTCGGAGGTGCAGCGCTGGATGATATCGCCGGTCTGCTGCGTTCCGTGCCATGCGTAGGGAAGGTGCAGGATGTGCTCAAAGAGACTGTCCCTCATCCTGCGGACCAGCTTTTCCGCTCCCATCGCGTTCAGGAGGTTGAACAGGTAGCGGCAGCACGCGGCAAAGAGCGCGATCAAAACGACCGCCGCGGCGACAAGGCCGAGGTGGCCGCGAAGATAGGAGATTCCGCCCGCCTTTTCCAGGACAAATGCGGCAATCCCCGTCAGTTCCGGCTGTCTGTCGCCGATGACGCTGTCCACCGTAAAGCCGATAATCTTGGGATTGATCAGGTCAAACACAGAGACAAAGGACGCGAACAGGACGCTCAGCACGAAAAAGCGCAGATTCCCCTTTAGAAAATATACGACCAGATGAACTCTGGTCGGAAAACGTTCTTTATTGTCTTTCATATTACGTGTAGTCTAAAAACTGCCGGATTTCCTCATAGATCCTGAGGTTTGTTTCATTGGTGTAATGCAGGCTGTCGGAAAAATTGAACTGCCCCTGCAGCTGTGTGTTCGTATCGATATAGGTGATGTCCCCGGACAGGCCTTCCTGTATTGCCTCATTCCAGGCGTCGATCTTCTCGTTCGTGACGTTCCCCACCGGAGCCTTGACCGGGTTTACAGATACATAATACACATAAGCGCCTCTGGATGTCCATACGGCAGCCCTGTCATTGAGATAATCGATATAGTCCTGCGCGCCGTAGTCACCCCCGACGTCATTGACGCCCATGGTGATGACAACCGCGGTCGTATCGGTGATGCACCAGTCGACGGACGGGACTCCGGTGCTCTTCATCCATTCATAGCCCATGCCGACCTTCGCAGCCCAGATATTCCCCTTGTAATCGCCGATTCCGCCGAGCTCGTCGGCAACCTTTCCCGTTACGGCGAGGTACATTCCGACGGTCCTGGAGTCGCCGATAAAGACAACCTTGTCGTTGACGATCAGATCCTGGTGCGGCATCTCCTCCTGCGTTATGCCGGATTCGTTTTCCTGCTCCGCGCCTTCTTTTTCGTCGCCGGATTCGGACTCTCTGGCCTTTGCGGCCTTCTGGGACAGGCTGTAAAACCATCCCGACCTGGGGATTTTTTCAAAGCCCTCGTGCCCCTCCCCGGTCGCCGCTATGTCGTCGCGCGGCGAAGGAAGGATGCCGTCCAGCATCCCCGAGGCAATAAGAAGCGTAAAAAGAACAGCCAGGATGCCGATCCCCGTCAGAATAATGAGGAAGATCTTCACCCCGGTAATATCGCGATCACGGTCGTTATTCATTCTGTTATCAGTTGATCCGGAAATAGTACTTCAAAGCTCCATCAGTTCAGAAGGCGGAAGATAACCGCCCGCCGCCGCTACTCCCTCGCCGGCGCAGATCGCCGATGACGATCCCCGGTAGGAAAGCGGACTCCCGTCAATCGCGGTGACCGTGCAGCCGGCTTCGCCTGCAATCAGCGCGGCGGCGGCGTAGTCCCAGACGGACAGTCTCATTTCAAAATACATCCCGATCCTGCCCGAGGCGCAAAGGCACATGTCCCATGCTGCCGAACCGTATCTGCGAAGATCGATGCATTTCGGAAGGTAATATTTTGCCAGACAAAAGGTCGTATCGACAAGCTCTGGATAGTACGGGCAGGTGCCGAACATGACAAGACTTTTGTCCATGGGCATTTTCGAGGAGTGGACCGGCTTTCCGTTGCAGAAGGCGCCCTGCCCCTTGACCGCGGTATAGATCTCATCGTAATAAGGATGGTAAATAACGCCGATGTAGGGCTCTCCGTCCAGAAGCAGGCCTATGGAGGTCACCGAGTTCCGAAGGCCCTTCATGAAATTGCTGGTCCCGTCGATCGGGTCGATCACAAAGGTATAGCCTGTCTCATACTCCGGCTTCCAGCTCTCCTGTCCCTCTTCTTCCCCGAGAAAGTGCGCTCCGGGAAGGACCCCGGAAAGCCTGCCGATGAGGTATTCCTGCACTCTGCTGTCGTATTCGGTCGCAAAGTTCGCGTGGCCCGATTTCACATCGATATGATCCTCGATGTGCTCGGCTTCCAGCATGATTTTGCCGGCGCCGCGGGCTGCCTCTGTGATTTCGTGCAATAACTGTTCTGTCTGCATATTACTTCTTAATAAACCGTATATTTCTGTCGACGGTCACGTCCTCCGGGATTCCGTCGACCTTTCCTTTATAGGTATACTGCCAGTATTCGTAGTGATAAGGGCTCTGCGGATAATCCCTGAAATCCGCAAGCCAGATCAGTGTGTCATTAAACTCGGACATATCGAGGCGGTACGCCTGCCAGAATTCGTTGCAGTAGACTGCGGGCTGGTATCCGGCGTCCTTGATTCTCTCACAGAATGCCTTTGCGTTTTTGGTAAACTGTGTGTCCGTGATCGTGTTGGTCCGCGCGTCGGGCTCCCCGACATTTTCCTCGTCAAAGACAACGGGGAGTGTAATATGGTAGCGCTTGAGCTGGTCTATGACGAAATCGGCTTCCTCAATTGCCTCGCCCTCGCTGGTCGCCTGGGAGAAGAAGTACACGCCGGTCTCGATTCCGTTGGATGCGGCGCCGCGTATATAGGAGTCAAACATGGAATCGATAAAGATTCCGCCCTCGGTATAGCCGCGGTAGCCTATCCTGATAAACGCAAACTTTATACCATCATTGCGGACCTTTGTCCAGTCTATCTCGCCGCAGTAGGAGGAAACGTCGATTCCCTGCTCGCAGGTGTAGTTAGCATCCTCGTAGTAGAACAGGCCTCCGTCGCGGTAGAATCCGGACTGGTCATAGGCGCAGGCAATGGCTTCCGTATCGAGCGCGGCAGTAAAGAGGTTCCCCGCCTGGTCCAGATAGGTGTAGGTCTCCCTCCCGGGATCGATCGGCGCCTCGGAGGCGATGATCTCCTGGAGCGTGGACTCCGGGATTCTTTCCGTTATTCCCGGAACCATCACGTCCTCCTCGGGCTGTCTTCTCTTTCGGACAGCTCCGGCAATGACCAGTGCGATGACCAGGATAAAGAGAACGCAGATTCCCGCCAGCACGGCAAGATACTTTCTCCTTCGAAGTATTCTCCTTATCTTTCTGACGATTCTTCTTAAAAGTTCATCCGGTTTCATCTGATCCGAACCTCCAATACTGCCATTATAAAACCGTATTACCTTTTACAAAAGGGTCTTGCGCACAACATGGACAATGGTCTGTCCGTATCCTGTCATCGGATTTTCATGTTCATTCCTTGCGATGTGGACGAAATTGAAGAAATCTCCCTCTTTCGCATCCTGCGGAATCACAAACTCCGCGCAGGAGCCGGGCAAATCCGGCGCCGCATTTTCATCTCCTTCATAGGAGGAGGCATCCGCGTACAGCCACCAGCGTGAGGAAAACGGGCGCTCGTCCGTAACGACAGCTTCAAGCCGGACCCTCTCCCCCGGCGCCGCACAGATATCCTTTTTAGCAACTGCAACCTTCGGATTGTGGTTGCACTCGTCGTATCCTTTTACGCACCAGTCCGCCCTTGCGGCGAAATCCTCGTGATAGGCTTTCAGGAACGGATTGTCCTTTGGCTTTTGTTTAAGGAAGTCTCCGAATGCGGGGCCGCTCCCCTCTGGCAGGATCTCGTCCAGATAAAGCTTGCCGAGAAGCGTCCCGTACCGGTAGTCCTCAAGGCCCCGGAGCCCGCACTGAAACAGCGGAATATATGTGCCGGAGTCCCCCTCGCCCAGAATATCGTACTTGTTGAAGTCAAACACCGGCATGTTATCGAAGGACCATTCCAGCCTGGTCGTAAGGCCGTACTGGTACTTTTCGGCCTCGCCCTCGAACACGGTTCCGTCCCCGTAGAGACAGTATTTTGCCATCAGGGGCCCGTGGCCCACCTTGAAGTGCGGGTACATGTAATCCGCCTGCATCAGGGGAAGCGTATCGGGCTGCGCTGTTTTCGCAGACATAAAGCTCGCATACATGAACTGGCTGCGGAGGCAGACAATGCCGGGATAAATCTCCGGGATCTTTTCATCAATAAAGGAGTTGTCCTGACCCTCGCCGCCGAAGATCCCGAGGATCCGGACCTTGTCCGTCACTTTTTTCCTCACACTCTCCCACTGCGGCGCTGAGCCGTACTGCTCATGGATGGACATCAGGGCGCGGACAATCGTGTTGGCACCGCCCCAGGACTGCAGGTAAAGCGGATCCGTCCGATCGTCCATGATGCAGTCCGCGATCAGCCTTGAGCCCTCGGTCTCATGGCGGACATCGCCCTCAAACTCATAGTTGCCGTATTTAACCTTTGCCAGCATCTCCTCCGGGGAAGGGAACCCCTCCGCGTTCTGCTTCAGGTAAGGGTAAGCCTGTGCATATTCATTTCTGAAGAGATTCTCAATCCACCCCGTCTCAAACGGCCGGTAGCTCTTCAGCGCACCTGCCTCCGGGTCGGGATGGCGCCAGCCGATATGCCCCTCTGTCTCCAGAAGGCCCTGGCAGCGGTAATGGGGCGTCACCTCGCCGAGCGTGTGGACGCCGTCACCGTTGAAATGATACTGGGAGGATGTGTAAACAATCCCTTCGATCTCGAGCTCATTCAGATAAAGGCACAGATGGATGAGGGAATTCATGTCATCGCATTCCATATCCGTCGTGATGATCGTTCTGGGCTTTGTCATATGTGTCTTCCTCCTGTCTGCAGCTGTTAAACGATGCCCTGGTCCACTGCGTGCATCCTTTCCTCAGACGATTGTATCACAGGAAGCTACTTTTCAGCACGTACCGGTACGAGAACCACAGCATGACGCAGGCACCGGTCCACGCCGCGATCTCTGCGACCGCAATCCCGGTGAAGCTCCTCTGCAGAAGCCATCCGAAGGACAGGCGCATGGCAACCTCCACGACGCCGCTCAGCATCGGAAGGAAGGTATTGCCCATTCCCTGGCATGCGTTGCGGAAGATAAAGAGCCAGCCGAGCGGGAAAATAAAGACGCCGAGCCAGGGCATGAAAGCTGCGCACTGCTCTATAACATCGGAGGATGTGACCATAAGGCCGGCAAGCTGCCTTGCAAAAAAGATCTCCAGTACGGCGATCGGAAGATTGGCAAAAACGGAGATGACGGCCGCCTGGAAATTCCCCCTGCGGATTCTTTCTTTATTGCGCGCGCCGAAATTCTGTCCCGTGAATGTCAGTACGGACAGGCCGACGGAATAGCCGACCTGCTCAAAGAGGGCCGCATATTTCATGCACACGGAATAGGCGGCGACGTAAAGGCTCCCCATCCGGTTGACAAAGACCTGCAGCAGCATGGTCCCGAGCGCGGTTACGGAGTTCATCATCGCAACCGGGATGCCGAGCCTTAACATGGGCAGCCAGTTGCCCGCGGAGGCCTTCCAGACTGAAGGCTCCGGCCGGAAGAGTCCGGCCTTAAGGATAATCACACTGCAGTAAATAAAGGATCCTGCCTGGGCCGCGACCGTTGCCCAGACGGTGCCGGCAACGCCGAGGTGAAGGCCGATGACAAAGGTAATGTCCAGAATGATATTAAAGAAGATTCCAAAGCCGTGCGTAAGGCCCATGACAAAGCCGAAGATGAAAAAATGAATCGTCCCGGACGAGCCCACCGCAGCCAGTGCCGAATCGCCGATGCCCTTGCCCACGATGATGCTGTCGACAAGGCTGTACATCTGCTGGAAGAGATTCCCCAAAAGGAGCGGGATGAAAAAACGTATAAGGTGCTTCCGGATGTCGCCGACTGTCATGTCCGCAGTTCTCATTAATTTCGCTGTCCGCCCTCTCAGGAATAACACATGTCCTGTCGTATTCTCCGACCTTCCGGAAAATCTTAACGCGCTCGGCTGCCTCCTTCAACGCAATTGTTTGACTTCGCCGTACGGCTTAATTTATAATCAGATCAGGTTTTCTTCGCCGTACGGCTCAGTTCTATGGATCCAGATGCGTTTTTCGCCGTATGGCTCAGCATGGAAGCCTGACATAAAGAACGAAAGGTTTACTGAAGATGAAAATAACGGATGCTGCATCTTTTGGAAGGGCGCTGCGGCAGAGGCGAAAGGACCTTCACTACACGCAGGCTTTTCTTGCCGAGTTCAGCGGACTGAGCGTAAGCTTCATATCCGATCTTGAAAACGGAAAGAGTACGACTGAACTGGGAAAGGCGCTTTTCCTCTCCAATCTTCTCGGCCTGGACTGCAGCCTGGACTCCAGAGGAGAGCAGGCATAAGCGATGAAAGAATACATTGTAAAAATTGAAAAAGAAGGGCAGATGATCCCCGTCGGCAGAATCTCCGGGAATGACTCCGGGTCAGCCCGTTTTTCCTATGATCCTGCCTATCTGGACTGCGATGATCCGAGACCTGTCTCGATAGGACTGCCGCTGCAAAAGGCTGCCTTTACGGTAGCTGAGACAGAGACCTTTTTTGACGGACTGCTGCCGGAGGGTTTTACGCGGAAGACGATCGCCTCGCGGATGCATCTGGATGAAAGGGACTACCTTTCCATTCTCGCGGAGCTTGGAAAAGAGTGCCTCGGCGCGGTTCAGATTGCGCAGCCCGGGGATCCCGCAGACGCCTCTTATGAGAAGATCGATCCGGATCAGCTGAAGGCGCTGGCGCAGGAGGGCGTTTCCAAGTCTGCCGAGATCGTCATGAACACGCACCTGTCGCTGACCGGCGCATCAGGGAAGGTCGGCCTTTACTACGACCCGGCTTCCCGGGCCTGGTATCTTCCGAAGGGAACGGCGCTAAGCACACACATTGTAAAGCAAAGCCACGTAAGACTTAATCGGATCGTACTGAACGAACAGCTGTGTCTTATGACTGCGCAGAAATGCGGGATAACAGTTCCCGAAAGCTTTATCATAGACACCGGCGGCGGATCGGAAGATGAAATTCTCTTTGCGACGAAGAGATATGACCGCGCTGTGCCCGAAAAGGGAAGGATCATTGACGGACTGCAGTGCCCTCTTCGCCTGCATCAGGAGGATTTCGCCCAGGCAATGGGAATCCCTGCTGCAGAAAAATATGAAACCGGAAACGGTCACTATCTGAAGCGGATGTTTGACCTTCTGCGTAACTACTCCGCAGATCCGGTCCGTGACCAGTTAAAGCTCTGGGAAATAATTTTCTTTAACTATCTGATCGGGAATACGGACGCCCACGTAAAGAACTTTTCGCTTCTTTACGATCCGGCACTGAGGAGCGTACATCTTTCTCCCTCCTACGATATTGTCAGTACAGCCGTTTACGAGAGCAGCACCCGGAACATGGCCTTCCGTATAGGCGGTGACCTGCTGCTCGATGACATCCGCCGGGATTCGTTCCGAAGGGCCGCTGCCGAAGCCGGAATCGGCGAGCGCATGGCAATGAAATACTTTGATGAGATGGCGGACCGGTTCCTTCCTGCCCTGCATGAATCCGCCGCAGCGCTGGGTGAACTGGGATTTAAGGATGCCGGACTCCTTGAGCAGAAAATTCTGCAGAGCGGCGGAATCGCCGCATGCAGCTGACCTGCGCAGGCAATGAGTCATGCCGACAGTATGCATCCTGCGGATGCACTCGCGACCTTCGGACGCGCATAAGATAAGCCCTGCCGGTTCTTTCACCGTCAGGGCTTATCTGAATTCATTTGCCAATGGACTGTACCTCCTGTATTTATTTTTATCGGATTATGGTTCTTTGGACCTTTATGTTTTTGTTGGACTGTACCTCCTTTGTTTTATGTACACATCATAACTTCTGCAACGCAAAGTGTCAATCTTTATTTACAATTAATTCTATTTTCGTAATATTTAGCTTTATTCTGAATTCGTTATCTGCAGTCTCACATTTCTACGAACGCCCATCATCCCGCTCTGTTCATCTCATGGTATAATTAATTTTTACAGTGTTGTTTACAGAAATGGCGCTGCATTCCCGTGCAGGCCCGGTGAGGTTTATTATGTCCGATTTATCCGATCCCGAATTTGATATCTCTGCAGAACAGAGATTTGATAACCGTTCAGCACAGAGCATGGATGCCGAGGCAGGCAGGGGTACTCCTGCGGATCCTGAGTTTGCCGGCGAGCAGGCCCATCTTTCCCGTACTTATGCAAGGCTTGAGGATATGCGGGACGCGCTTTCCCGGAGGGTTCACGAGCTCTCGGAGAAGGTCCCGGAGGAGAAGCGCGACATCAGGGACAGTCTCTCCCTGAATTTTGACAGCAGCACGGACACGATGGAGACGTACATCGAGTTCGAGGTCATGAACCATGTCATTGATCTCTATAATATCGAGAGCGACTCGGCGCAGGAAAAGCTTGTCCGGATAAAAAAGCTTCTGGAGAAGCCGTATTTTGCGCGGGTTATCCTGAAGTTCGACGGGGAGGATGAACCCGAGAGCTATTATATCGGCGTCGCCGAGGCTTCGGAAAACGGGTATGACCCGCTGGTCATCGACTGGCGCTCTCCCATCGCCGAGACCTACTATAACCAGCAGAACGGGCGCACCTCCTATGAGGTCGACGGCAGGAGAATCGACGTGGAGCTTTTGCTGCGGAGGCAGTTTGACCTTGTGCGGGACAGGCTCCGGTCTTATTTTGACACCAGCATCGCCATCGAGGACCCGCTCCTTATCGCCTCCCTGTCAAGGCAAAGGAGCGCAAAGCTGCAGGCGATTACCGCAACGATCCAGAGCGAGCAGAACGAGATTATCCGCTATCCGGACGTTCCGGTCATGCTGACCTCCGGCATCGCAGGGAGCGGCAAGACCTCTGTCCTTCTGCAGCGCCTTGCCTACCTTTTCTACAGGCAGAGGGGAAATCTGCGTCCCCAGGATGTGTACCTGATCACGGTCAATCCTGTTTTCCGGCAGTATATCGACGATGTCCTGCCGGATATGGGCGAGCACAATCCGGTCACGCTGACCTTCACGGAGTTTCTCGATGCGGCGGGCGTCCCGGGGCGGGGCGATGACGGGGACTCTCCTGACCCGGAGAGTCTTAAGAAGATTGACGCGCTCCTTTCCTCCCTCACCCTGACAAAGGAGGACCTCCTGCCCGTCAGACAGGGGAACTTTACCGTGCTGTCCGCATCCGCGATCGCTTCCCTCATCGGGCGGTTTTCGCACCTGCCGACGGGAATCCGGCTGATCCAGGTCGTGATCGACGAGATGCTGGAGGCCGCAAAGCGCTCCATCCGGCGCCGCGAGCGCTTTACAAAAGAGGATGAAGCGCCGAAGGGCACCACGGACAGCAAAGAGGAGAACCGGATCCAGAACTCCTACGGCGGAGCGTTCCAGGCGATCCGCAAATGCAGCTGGCTGAACATCAGCCGGATCGGGACAAGGCTCCTTTCAAGGGACCGTATTTCCCGCCAGGAATGGTACTATCTGAAGATGGCGCTGACCGGTGAGTGTGAGAGAAACGCGCGTTTTTGTCTGATCGACGAGGTGCAGGATTATACTCTCTCGCAGCTGATGATCCTGAAGAAGTACTTTATAAACGCTCACTTTATCATGCTGGGGGATGAATTCCAGTCGATCCGGGAGGGCACAGCGACCTTTGCGGACATTGTCTCGCTCTTTGAAGGGGATCCTGGCGCGCAGGGCGCCGGGAAGGGTACCGCAAAGGGCGCTGCGGTCGCGCGCCATGATCTCAACACGAGCTACCGCTCATCGCCGGAGATAACGGATCTCTTTGCGGGTCTTCTTCCGAAGGACCGGCAGATTCTCATAAACTCCGTGCAGCGGCCGGGCACTCCTCCCGTGATCCGCGCCTTCAACCGGCACGCGGAGTACGCCGAAGCCCTCTGCGAATGCATCCGTAAGGCAAAGGAAGCCGAAAGCGGCCTTACCGCCGTCATCTGCGCGGATGACAGGAGCCTGGAAAAAACAGCGTCCATAACAAAGCTTCCGGCACTGCGCCGCAGGGACGCACTGCCGGAAAGCGGTGTTTTCCTTATTTCACTTTTGTACGCAAAGGGACTTGAGTTTGACCGTGTCATCCTGCCGGATGCGGATGCAGTAAACTACCCGGATGATCTTTTGGGGCGGCGCCGGCTGTATACGGCTCTTTCGAGAGCGACCCAGGAGCTGGCCGTCCTTGCGGACGGGGACCTGACGCCCCTTCTGGCAGGCCGCTGACCTGTTCGAAACCCCCGCACCTGCTGTTTATTCGAAGACCTCGCACCCGCAGCGGCCTCTTTCCTTTACTCTGTAGAGCGCCATGTCCGCGTCTTTCATGATGTTGTTCTGCGGGTTCTTTCTGTCCGCAAATGCAACACCGACGCTGACGGAGGTCTTCGGCAGAGTGCCGTCCCCGCTCTGCAGCAGTCCGTTGATATGGGCCACCTTGTTCATGACCATCTCTTTCATGGTGCTGTCTGCACGGGTCAGGATGACGACAAACTCATCGCCGCCGAACCGGCAGACGACGTCGACGGAGCGGAAGCTCTGCTTCAGGATCTTTGCAACATAGCGCAGGACCCTGTCGCCGACGTCATGCCCGTAGGTGTCGTTGATCGTCTTGAATTCGTCCACGTCGATCAGCATGACGGCGATGTGCTGCGCATCCACGTTATCCATGAACATCTCAAACGCGCTGCGGTTGAACAGTCCTGTCAGTGCGTCGTGGGTCGCCTCATAGGTCAGCTGTTCTCTCGACCTGTGGTTCTCCTCCAGAATCTCATTATAGGTCTGCGTGACAAACTGGAGCTCGGCGACGCCGGAGAGCGGCACCTTCTCCTGCTTTTTCATAAGGGCAACCATCCGGGTCAGAGGCTTTCTCACCTGGACGCTGATGAACAGGATTTCCAGGATTATGAGGAAAAGAAGCAGTATCGTGAGGATGGTCTGCGCCGACAGGACCCTGTTAAGGCCGGCCTGCGCATCCGCCAGGGCAGTCCGTGTATTCTCGATCAGACGATCCGTGCACAGACGGACATTTTCCCTGATTTTCTCCTTGTATGACTGATATTCTTCGTCAAACACCAGCCGGATGGCTTCATCCCTCTTCTGCTCCGCCGTCATGGCCAGCTCGTCCGGACTCAGCTCTATCTGCCGGACGACATCCGGCATGCTCTCATCACTGTTCCCGTATGCCTCCTGCGTCAGCTTCATGGCCTGATATTCCCGTACCAGAAGCTCATTGGACCAGTCAAGCGCCGCTGCAAGACTCTCATAGGCGCTGTCGCCCTCCCCGGTCAGTTCCTGCAGGCTGTCAAGCGCGTTGTCCCTGCGCCTTGTGACATTTACTTCTTCAAAAAATTCCGCGACCGCCCCGGGATCTCCGGTAACCGTATACCGGCGGATGCGGTCCGTCAGATAATCCGAACCGGCCTCAAGATTCGTGGCCGCCTCTTTTGCGGCCATAAAGCGTTCGCTTGCATCCTCCATGCGGTGGTACTGCCGCGTGATCATATAATCCGAGAGGAACAGCATCATGGATACAACAAACGCAACAATCGCCATGATATAGCTGAAGGTGCGCAGGCGGATGCCCTGTTCCTGTGCGGGAATCTTTTTCGCGGGTAATGCTTCTTCCTCAGCGGGCTCGTCAGAGGAGACCTCCTTCCGGTCGAGGTCTTCAAGCCTTCTGGCCTGCTCCTCGTCAGCGGCCTTTTTGCTGTGAAGGAACTTCTCGAATTCATCGGCCGGCACAGGTCTTGAGAAATAAAAGCCCTGCGCGGCATTGCACTTTAATTCCCTGAGTACACTGACCTGTTCCTCCGTCTCAACGCCTTCCGCGATCGTGGGAACCTTGAGGCGCTCCGCGATTTCAATGATGACCTCCAGCATCCTGGTGTCCCGGTTTTCCTTGAACGCCCTGCGGATAAACTGCATATCCAGCTTCATTGCGTCCAGCGGAAGATCGGTCAGCATGTTGAGCGAGGAATACCCCGTGCCGAAGTCATCCATCTCAATGTAAAAGCCGGTGCGGCGGAGCCTCCCTGTCATATCGATGATCTGCTCGGATTCCTGTGTATAGGCCGACTCCGTGATCTCAAGATGAAGATCGCGCGCCGATATTCCGGCTTCATCGACGATGCCGAGGAGCTTTCCGGGAAGGTTCGGATCATACATGTCAATGCGGGAAACATTGACAGAGACGGGCACACTGACCCCCAGGTCCTTTTTCCACTGCGCAATCTGGCGCGAGGCCTCGTTCCAGACATAAAGGTCCAGCTTCTGGATAAGGCCGTTGTCCTCGAACAGGGGGATAAAAACGCCGGGATTGACAAGGCCCAGTTCGGGATGCATCCACCTTACAAGGGCCTCGGCGCCGTACAGGAACGCTGTTTCCTGCGTGATATCAAATTTGGGCTGGTAGTAGACAACGAACTGGTGCTCACGGATCGCCGCCGGGAAATCACCGATCAGGCGCTCCGCGTAGAGCTCTCTTTCGTGAAGCGTGCTGTCATAGAATCCGACCGGCCGGATCAGGTTGTTGCGGACGGAATCCGCGGCCATCTTTGCCCTGTCAAAGCGGCGCTCCATGACAATGGATTTATCCACTTCGCCGTATACGCCGAGCCTTATCCTGACAGGGTTATGGGCCGAATCGTCATCGGAAAAGTCAGAGGAAATGTTGAACAGCGCTTCATCATAATCCTCGCGGTGGGGGCAGTAGACAAGGAAGGTGTCCGCCTCCATGCGGCATATGATGGCATCCTCCGCGCCGAACTCTTCGCTGATCCTGTGCGCAATGCTGCGAAGGACCTCGTCTCCGCGCGCATTTCCGAAGCGCTCGTTGATCATGTGGAAATGGTTGATATCAATTACAACCGCGTCCATCACGGTCTCTTTGTCATAGAGATCGTGCTGGACTGCGTAGCGGTAGAAGAATTCGCGGTTATAAAGACCCGTGAGGGGATCTGTCTGTGTGGACTGGATGGTATCCCTGTCCTCCGAGAGTTCGATCGTCCTGCGGATTCTCGCAAGGATGACTCCCGCCTGAGGATAGGGCTTTGGAATGAAGTCGATGGCGCCGATTTCCAGGCACTCGATTTCCGCGCTCTGGTCGGCGGTGACAACAATGACCGGAATCTTTCTGGTGTCGGAGCTGCCCTTTAAACTGCGCAGCACATCCTGCCCGGACATTCCGGGCATCATCAGATCCAGAAGCACAAGGGAAACAGAATCCTTGTTCTCCCGGATGATCTGCAGGGCCTCGGTACCGTCACAGGCATACAGGACCTCGTAGTCCTGCTCCAGTACCATGCCCAGAAGTTCGCGGTTGACAGCCTCGTCATCAGCCACGACGATGCGCCGTCTTCTGTCAGCCGCATAATACTTTAACTGATCTACCGCCATGCTGCAGAAGGCCCTCCCGATTGTTCAGGTTTTATTTGTGAATGGGATATCTTTTCATCTCACCGTCCGCTGTCGTCTGCACAACATCGGTGAGGTTATAGCCGCCGTCCAGAAGGACCTGCATCATACGCTCTACCTCGACCTCGCCGGTCGCCTTGATGACGACCTCGGCGCCTCTCTCCTCGGAATGGTAAACAGCGAGGGAATCAAGGTTGGCGTCGTTTTCCGCAAAGAGCTTTGCGATTCCGACAAAATAGCCGGGGACGTTTTCGCAGTTAATGACAAAGCGGGTTCCCCTCTGTCCGTAGCCCATCAGGTCATTGAAGGCCTGGAACACATCCTTGTCGGTGATGATGCCGATGACGCGTCCGTCAGCGTCGACAACCGGCAGGACGCCGATCTCATTGTCGATCATCAGCTGCGCCGCTTCCTCAAGGAAAACATCCTGGGTCGTGGTCTTGACGTCGCGGATCATGATATCCGAGACCTTCGTTCTGGACAGAAGATAGTTGAGCTCAAAGATGGAAAGCGATGTATTGTTGGCGCCGCTCGTCTGCTCGACAAGGCCGCCCGTCACAAGTCCCTCCAGCTTTCCGTCCGCGTCCACGACGGGAAGGCGGTGGAAATGGTTCTTGTCCATGATCTCCAGCGCTTTCGCGATGACCGTATCCTTTGTGATGGTATACGGATTCTTCGTCATATGATCCTTTACATACATAATTAACCTCCCAAATATGCCTTACGTACACGTTCATCTGCCGCCAGCTCGCTGCCGGTGCCGGACAGTGTGATCCTGCCGGTTTCCAGTACATAAGCCCGGTTTGCGATGGCGAGCGCCCTCTTTGCGTTCTGCTCCACCAGAAGAACCGTAGTCCCCTTACTGTTGATCTCCTGGATGATATTGAAAATCTCAGAGACAAGAAGCGGTGAAAGTCCCATGGAGGGCTCGTCCATAAGGACGATGGAGGGCTTTGCCATCAGCGCCCGTCCCATCGCGAGCATCTGCTGCTCGCCGCCGGAGAGGGTTCCCGCCATCTGAAGCCTTCTTTCCTTCAGTCTGGGGAAAAGCCTGTAGACCTCCTCCATATCCTTTTCGATCCCGTCCTTATCCTTTCTCGCATAGGCTCCGAGGGTCAGGTTCTCCGCCACCGTCTGCTGGGCAAAGACGCGCCTTCCCTCCGGCACCTGCGCAAGACCCATCTCGACAATCCTGTGGGAAGGAATCTTTGTCAGCTCCGTCCCGTCCAGGGTGATGGATCCCGCCGCGGGCTTTACAAGGCCCGAGATCGCGTGCATCGTCGTTGTTTTCCCTGCGCCGTTTGCGCCGATCAGGGTCACGATTTCGCCGTCCCGGACTTCAAAGGAAATTCCTTTGATCGCCTCGATCATACCATATTGAACTCTAAGGTTTTCTACCTTCAGCATATATTTTCACCATTTTGAAGCGCCGGCTCCCTCTGCCCGGCGCCGCGATGCCGCGCCTGCCGGCCTGTCCGACTGTACGGGCCTTACGTTACTCGCCCAGATAAGCCTTGATAACTGCGGGATTTGCCTGAATCTCCTCCGGCAGACCCTGCGCCAGCATCATTCCATAGTTCAGAACCGTGATTCTCTCGCAGATTCCCATGACAAGCTTCATGTCGTGCTCGATAAGGAGAACCGCAATCTTAAAGTGATCGCGGACGAAGCGGATCATCTTCATAAGCTCTTCTGTCTCCTGCGGGTTCATGCCCGCGGCGGGCTCGTCCAACAGAAGGAGCTTCGGGCCGGTCGCAAGGGCTCTTGCGATCTCAAGGCGCCTCTGCGCGCCGTAGGGAAGGTTGCCCGCGATGACGTCCGCCTGGTCCGAGAGCTCAAGGATCTTTAAAAGGTCCCTTGCCTTTTCATCGAGCTCCTTCTCCTGTTTGTAATAGGAGGGGAGGCGAAGGACGGCCGCGACGGGCGAATAGGTAATCGAGTTATGGAAGCCTGTTTTTACATTGTCGAGAACCGAGAGGTTCGAAAACAGGCGGATGTTCTGGAAGGTGCGCGCGATTCCCGCCTTGTTGGTCTCAACGACGCTCTTTTTGGCCAGGTCCTCGCCGCAGAAGATAATCTGTCCGCGGGTCGGCTGGTAAACCTTTGTCAGCATGTTGAAGACGGTGGTCTTGCCGGCGCCGTTCGGACCGATGAGGCCTGCGATCTCTTCCGGGTAAACCTCCATGTTCAGGTCATTGACGGCGGTCAGTCCGCCGAAATCAATTCCGAGTCCGCGGACTTCCAGTACCGGAGTTCTCTCTGCCATAGCTTATGCCGCCTCCTTTCCGTCTTCTTTTCCCGCGGATGCCTTCCTGCCGCCGGAAAGGCTCTTCTGCAGGAGCTTGATGCGGGTCCTGACCCATTCGTTGTTGGTCAGGAGCATGATCACGATCAGGACGATCGCGTAGATCAGCATGCGGTAGTCCTGGAGGGAGCGCAGAAGCTCGGGCAGAAGGACGAGTACGACAGTGGAAATAATCGTTCCCGTCATGTTGCCGAGGCCGCCGAGCACCACATAGACCAGGATCAGGATCGAGGTGTTGAAGTCAAATTTGTTGGGAACCAGCGTCGAGTAGTTCAGGCCGTACATCGCGCCAGCCGCGCCCGCAAGTCCCGCGGAGACGACAAAGGCCAGCATCTTGGTCGCGGAGATGTTGATTCCGATCAGCTCCGCGGCGATCCGGTTGTCCCTGGCCGCCATGATGGCGCGCCCGCTCTTGCTGTACATGAGGTTATAGACGATAACCAGCGCGACAAGGACCAGGATCACACCGACCGTAAAGGTCGCAATCCTCTGCGTTCCCGTGGCTCCCATGGGGCCGTTGAGGAGCATCTTTCCTCCGGGGACGAGCTTGCAGGTGTTCTCGACAAAGCTGAACTGGAAGCCGTTCTCATCAAAGCCGAGGTACATATTGGTGATCAGGCTCTTGATGATCTGTCCGAAAGCGAGGGTGACGATTGCGAGATAGTCGCCCTGGAGCTTTAAGACAGGTACGCCGATGATAAAGCCGAACAGCGAAGCCAGCAGGGCTCCCGCGATCATCGCGAGGATGAGCCTCGGAACCGCGGGCACGGAGGCTGCAAGCCTTCCGGAGACGCAGATCCCGGTGAAGGCGCCGATGCTCATAAAGCCCGCCTGACCGAGGTTGAGCTCGCCGGATATGCCGACGTTCAGGTTCAGTCCGATGGCCGCCACGATATAGCAGGTGACCGGAACCAGGAGGCTCGTAAAGAGGCTCGAGAGATTCCCGCTGGCGCGCATCACCTCAAGAATGATGTACGCGAGGATAACGAGCGTATAGGAAGCCGTTCTCCCGCGGTATTTTGCGCTAAAGAGCGCCGACAGACCTTTTTTGTCCTTTGTCATTTTCCTGCGCTCCTTTCTTATACCTTCTCACTGAGCTTTCGTCCGAGAAGTCCCGTCGGCTTGATCAGAAGAACGATGATCAGGACCGCAAAGACGATGGCGTCGGAAAGCTGTGTGGATATATAGGCCTTTGCCAGGATCTCGATGATGCCCAGAAGGAGTCCTCCGAGGAACGCTCCGGGTATGGAACCGATTCCTCCGAAAACAGCCGCCGTGAAGGCCTTGATGCCGGGCATGGAGCCCAGTGTGGGATAAACCGAAGGGTAGGTGGAGCACAGAAGGACCGATGCGATCGCCGCAAGTCCGGAACCGATCGCGAAGGTGACGGAAATGATGAAGTTGACGTTGATGCCCATCAGCGTCGCCGCTCCCTTATCCTCGGAGCACGCCCTCATCGCCCTTCCGGTCTTGGTCCTGCTGATGAACAGGGTCAGGACGGCCATGACAAGCACGCAGACAATGATTGTAATCAGAGTCAGCCAGGATACCGAAAGGTCTCCGATCTGGAGTGATCCCGAAGGAAGAACCGCAGGGAAAACCTTTGTGGAGGAGGACCACAGAAGCTGCGCGCCGTTCTGCAGGAAATAGCTGACGCCGATCGCGGTGATCAGGACCGCAAGGCTCGGTGCCTGCCGGAGCGGCTTGTAGGCAAGGCGCTCAATCACGACGCCCAGGACCGTGCACGCCAGAATTGCCAGAAGCACTGCCGGGATCAGAGGCAGCCCGAAATTCATGATCGCAAAAAAGGCAATATACGCACCGATCATAATAACGTCGCCGTGCGCAAAGTTCAGCATCTTGGCAATGCCGTATACCATCGTATAGCCGAGCGCGATGATCGCATAGACGCTGCCAAGACCCAGTCCGTTAATCAGATATGATAAAAATTGCATCCTGACTGTTTCCCCTCATTTGAAAGACCGGAGACACGCCGCGCGGGCTTTATGCCCGGAGCGCTCCTGCGGTCGTATAAACAACTGCCGATGCCCTCGCCGGCTGCATGCAGTGACCTGCTGCAACACGGTGCCGGCATCGGCAGCCTTATTGGTTCACTGTTCTCGCAAACAGTTATATTTTAATACAAATACGATCAGTCTTCCACACCAACATATGCGCCGTCCTTAATAACGACAGCCTTGGGAGACTTGGAGACTTCACCTGTCTCGGCCCATGTCACGTTCTCACCGGTCAGGCCGTTGAAGGTCATGGATGTGAACTGTGCGGTGATCGCGTCGCAGATCTCGGAAGCGCTCATATCAGCGGTAACGCCTGCAGCGTCAACAGCCTGTGCGATTGCATATACGCAGTCATAAGCATCGGCCGCGAACTGGTTCGGGATTTCTCCGCCGACCTTGTCCTGATAGTTCTTTACGAAGTTGACTGTCAGATCGTCTGTCGCGTCCGCAGAGAACGGAGTCAGAAGGTAAACGCCTTCCGCGAGGGAGGTATCGAAGCCTTCAAGGGTAAGGATGCCGTCCATGCCGTCAACGCCGAAGAATGTGGGAGCATAGCCCATCTGGTTGGCCTGTGTAAGGATCAGGGATGCCGGATCATAGTAGATCGGAAGATAAACAATATCCGCGCCCTCGGACTGAGCCTTTGTCAGCTGTACGGAGAAATCGGAAGCGTTGGAATCGTCAAAGGTTCCCTCGTAAACGATCTCCAGGCCCTTTTCCTCGGCCTCAGCCTTGAACTTTGTGAAGATACCGCTGGAATAGTTGTCGTCGTTCTTATAGATAACAGCGACCTTGGAGCCCAGATCGGTGTGAGCCGCAAGATAGTCCGCACTCGCTACGCCCTGGTTGGGGTCTGTAAAGCACATCTGGAATACGTTGCCGTATGCGCCTGTCGCATTGTCGGGATCCTGGTAAATAACCGCAAGGGAAGATCCGGAGGGAGTGATCGCGAAGATGTGATCCTCCTGGTACATCGGAGCAACCGCAGCGCCGGGAGCGGAAGTTACAGTTGCAAGAGAAATCTGCATTCCCCAATCCTTCAGAGCGCCGTATGCGCTGACTGCCTTCTCGGGATCATGTGCGTCGTCTTCAAAATGCAGCTCGTACTGCTGGCCGCCCTTTGCGTTGATCTCCGCAACAGCGAGCTCTGCAGCAGCCTTAACAGCGTTTCCGTAAACAGCAGCGCCGCCTGTAAGAGGGCCGGAACCGCCGATCTTGATCACGCCGCCGGCAGCCTCACTGCTGCTCTCCTCTGCCTGCGCCTCAGCCGCGGGATCGGAAGAAGCCGCGGGAGCGGACGCTGCGGGAGCAGCGCATGCAACGAGGGATGCGCCCATGGCAGCAGCCATCATGGCAGCAACAGCCTTGCTCATGAAATTCTGATTTTTCATAATGTGCCTCCTTTTGATAAATATACACCATCATTGAATATTGGATACAATGATACAATATTCTAATTCCATATGCCGCCCATGGCAAGTAGAATGGAAAAAAAGTTGAACCTCTTAAGGGGCTTCGGTTTATTTCAGCATCTGGATCTTTCCGATAAGAGGCATCTCTTTGTTCTCTCCCTGAAGGGCGCCCAAAAAGCCGATAATCCAGATAACAAACAGTCCGAACCGGATGACCGATCCGGCAAAGCCCAGATCTGCGAAGCCGGATATGCCGTTGACGACCAGCCGGATCACGTTGAAGGTAAAGAGCTGGTTCAGCTGGAAATGGACGAACTCATTTTTCCTGTCGGCCTTGAACATGCAGATCAGGATGCCGATAAAACCGAAAAGATACCCCAGGATGATCGCCGTCTTCGGCTTCAGAAAACCGGGGGTTATCTGGT